>ENA-OWNT01000266-OWNT01000266.1-seawater-metagenome-genome-assembly--contig:-NODE-266-length-143692-cov-7.135397_pt1 | contig 143692 bp, 101 predicted proteins | sample MGYA00238136_ERZ651165 | MGnify/ENA primary metagenome ERZ651165 (study PRJEB26861, sample SAMN08777766) | seawater metagenome | isolation source: coastal seawater | place: USA: Florida | collected...
GTATTGGCAGGGTTTACTCTGTTGTCAGCGTTTCCGTCACCAAAGTCCCAGCTGTTGCCCGTAATGATGGCATTGTAGGATCCGTTGGCAAACTGCACGGCTTCTTCATCGCATACATCTTTCACATCAAAGCTGGCCACAGGCTTGCTGTAGATGCTGATGTTTTTGCTCAGACTGTCGATACAATTATTGGTAGTAGTGGCAATCAACTGTATGTCATAATCTCCTGCAGTGCTGTAGAAGTTGAAAGGTGATGCATCGGTTGATGTGTTACCATCACCAAAGTTCCATGCATAGCTTGCAGCAGAGCTCAGGTTATTGGTAAAGAGTGTGTCACCGTAGCATACACTGGCAGTAGTAAAGTCTACTGTTGGCATGGCATATACGTCTACCGAACCTGTAGTACTGTCTTTACATCCATTGTTGGATGTTGCTACTAACTTGATGGCATAGGCACCAGCAGCTGCATATCCGTAAGAAGGGGATGGGTTACCGGTAGAAGAACCATCACCAAGGTCCCACACATAGGTCATGGTACCGTCAGCAATTTTAGAGCTGTTGCTAAAGTTGGTACTTGTACCAAAGCACACATCAGTAGCTGTGAAGCTTACTTCGGGAACAGCATATACATTGACGTCTAAAGAATCACTGCTTACACATCCTTTAGATGAAGTGGCGACCAACATCACTTTATATACTCCATGAGAAGTATAAGTATGAGAAGGTGCTGTGGAAGATGAAGCGTTACCATCACCAAAGTTCCAGGCATAGCTGCTGGCACCACTTGTGTTATTGATGGTTTTCAAATCTTCACTCAAACAGATATCGTCTGCTCTAAAGCTTACTTCAGGAAGTTTGTTTACAGTAATGTTATCACTAGCAACATCGGTACAACCATTGGAAGTAGTAGCGGTAAGTTCTACTTTGTAGTTTCCATCAGCAGCATATACTACTGATGGGCTTGTACTGTTAGACGATGTTCCGTCACCAAAAATCCATTGATAGCTCGAAGCGCCTGAAGAGTTGTTGGTAAAGTCAGTGGCATCACCAAGACACTCTTCGGTGGCACTGAAGTCGGCTGTAGGTAATGCATATACATTAACCACTCGCTGAGCAGTGTCAGAACAACCGTCTGAAGAAGTGGCAGTAAGTACTACAGTGTAGTTGCCGCTGTTTTTGTATTTGTTTTTAGGATTGGCTTGTTTGCTTCCAGAACCACCGTCAGCAAAGTCCCAACTATAAGAGCTGGCATTGGTAGAAAGATCGGTAAACTGCGTAAAGAGCCCTTCACACACTGCAGTAGCAGAGAAGTTAGGCTTGGCCACATTCTTCACCTGTACAGTTTTGCTAATAGAGTCTACACAACCAGAGTTGGAAGTAGCTATAAGTTGTACCGTATAGTACCCTGCATTGGTGTAGCTGTGACTTGGGGAAGCAAGGGAAGTACTGTTGTTGTCTCCCAGGTTCCAGCCATAGCTTAGAGTACCTGCACTGATAGAAGACTTATTGCTAAAGACTGTAGCATCGCCTTCACACTCTGCAGTAGCACTGAAGTCAACTGAAGGCACAGGGTTTACCGAAACAGTGGCCGAAGTACTATCGACACAACCGCTGTCAGTTACCACTGTGAGTGATACTCTGTAGGAGCCACTGTTTTTGTATACGTTAATTGGGTTTTGTTGGCTGGAAGTCCCTTTGTCGCCAAAAGACCAGCTATAGCTACTGATATTGCCACCGGAAACAGTGGTTTGATCAGTGAATAGAGTCTGCTGGTTTTCACAAGCTGCATTGGCTGTAAAACTGGCAGTTGGCTGACCATTGATGGTGATCTGCACGGTATCACTGGCAACAGGTCCACAAGAGTTGGCATCAGTTGCCAATCTGCGATACCAGGTATTGCCTGCTGTACCGACAGGTTGGTATTCACTGGCTGTGGCTCCGGAAATATCACTCCAATTGGAGTTGTCAGAGCTCATTTGCCATTGGTAGGTAATACTTCCTGTACCACCACTTGCAGCGCTTAGTTCGGTAATTTTATTGGGTGCCACTCCGGCACATACCACATCGTTTCCGGTAATGCTACCAGGCATCAGTTTAGCCGGCTCAGTAATGGTATTGTCAGCCGTATCTCTACAACCGTTGGCATCTTCCACAATTACTTCATAATTGCCGGCTACCACACCGTTGAGACTGGCCATGGTAGATGAGTTGCTCCATGCATAAGTAATGGTACCTGTGCCACCCGAAGTAGTAGCTGTTAGTCCACCCGTTGCTTCACCATTACAGGTTACGTTGCTGTCAACGGTGAGAGAAACAGTTAATAGAGTAGGCTCGCTAATGATTACAATCGTACTTGAGTCTACACAACCGTTGTTATCAGTAACATATGCTCTCTCATATGTTGGGTTCAGACCTGTTAATGTATCCTGAGCGGCGAGTGCATTGCCAAACTCATAGTAGGGTGCCGTACCACCTGTAATAAAATATCCTAGCTCTCCATCGCCTTCACCAAAGCAACTAATGTCTTTGGTATAAGTAATATTGAGCTCTATGGAATCGGGTTGGGTAATGGTAGCACCTGTAGAATCGGTACAACCATTTTTATCAGTTACAATGATAGAGTAAGTACCTGCACCTACACCGTTAAGACTGGCAGTGGTGCCTGTATTACTCCATGCATAGCTATATGTAGCAGTACCACCTGTTGCAGTAGCAGTGGCACCACCATTGCTAAGGCCAAAACAGGTGACGTTACTATCTACCACAGCAGATACCGCCAATACAGGGGGCTCAGTAATGGTGATAGAGTCTGTTAGAGTGTCCTGATTGGCATCTATTATTCTAAGCGTGTAAGTACCTGCACCAATATTGGTGATAAATGAATCGGTACTGCTGTTACTCCATAAGTAGCTGAAAGGCCTTGTACCTATTACAGTTGATGTAATCTGACCGTCTGTAAATCCCTTACAGCTAATAGCACTATCAATATTGAAGCTTACACTGTAGGGGGGCTGAACAGCCAGACCAGTAATTTTGAAGGTGTAGTTCCTGCTTCCGTTTAGAGAGTCAACATAGGCTATGCTTACCATGGCTTCCTTGTAGCCAGAGTCACTTGGCTCAAAGCTTATCTTAAACATTGAGCTATCCTGTCCAAACAGGGTGTCAACAGCAATTTGCTGGGTTATTTTAAAGTCAGCTGCATTGGTGCCAGACAGGGTGACTTTGGGAGATCCGGTTACGGTAACTGTATCTTCAAAAAGCTCCACCAGGTTAAATGCATAGTATTCTTTTTCTAAAGTCTCATTGACAAACACGCTGTCAAAATGAGTGTTGTTGAGCGTATCAGTTACAGAACTGCCAGGAGCTATCATATTATCATTGCCCGATACCAGCATGGAAGATCTCAAGAACAAAAAGTCAGGCGTTCCATAATGGAAGTTGCCAAGCGTTAAAGTTGGGAAAGGCTGGGTTTTGCTACAGCCTCCGCAGTAGCGCATGGCCACGTATTCTATAAACTCGTTGGCCTGAGAGCTGTTGTCAAAATAGTAACCGGTTTGGTCACCATAAGCCGTAAGAGCATAGTTTTTACCGGCTTCAAGCAATACCTGATTGTTTAAAGCTACATACTCATACTCACCCACTTTTGTGGGTGTAAAGACAAACTTGGCGAGTTCTGTTTGGTTGGCTACATCCCACAGTACCATTGGGAAGGTATCAATGCCAATCATTCTGGCACCAATGTCAGTCACTATAATGGGCTCTTTGGGCTTAAACTCAAAGCCGCGCCCCCAATCTCTGACCGACGTATTGGTTCTTGAAATCATTACCCTATCAGTAGCCGATCGCTTGGGTAATAGAGATGGTAAATCACCTGTGCCTTGTATGTCAAAAGTGTAGGGGTTTTCGTCAGCATCGTTATTGGCAATGCTCACAGTTGCAGAACTGGCACCTAAAGCACCGGGATCAAAACTGATCACAAATGCGCTTGAATCTCCAACAGCTATGGTGCTCGAAGGCTGGGTAGTTACGGAGAAGTTGGCAACTCCCGTACCGCTTAAACTTACAATTGGATTGCCTGTTAAGCTAAGACTTCCAGAATCTGTATTTAGCACATAAAATGTTTTGCTAATTGAAGCCGTTCCCGTTGTATCGATAGAGCCAAAATCAGTATTGTTTGTGGTTGAGAAGGTGGTGCTCCCACTGGCTATTTCAACGCTTCCACCTTTAATCGCGATTTCGGGTTTTTGAACCGGTGCACTTGAGCCTCTAATCTCCAAACCATCAAATCCTGAATAGTCAGAAGAGCCATCATTGTAAGCGCTCCATTTAAACTTCACGCTATCGGCCGTTGCCGGAATATCAAATCTTACCGTAAGCCATTCATCAGAGTTTTTTTCAAGGAAAATCTTGCCTTGACCTATATTATCATAAAATACTTCATAGAAGATACTGTCTGAAGCATCAAAACCATCGGAGTAATAGTTGAACTTAAGTTTGGCATTACTTAGGTTGCCAACATAAACATTATTGAAATTGAGATGATGCGCCGATGATCTACCACCATTGGAATTTCTCAAATCTTGTGTTCCCCAGAAGTACCTTCCATCAAATGGGCCATCAATATCGCCAGTGAATTCTCGGATGATATCCCAGATGTCTTCCGAACCTGCTATGACTGAATCTGTCTCTGTTGCATATTTAATTGGGTCTGGAGTGTAGGTCCAATTGTCTTCCGCCGTTGCTTCAAATTTTTGTGCAAAAGCAATGGGCCTTAGATCCAAGGCGTTGCCAATTACGGTGAAGCTAAAGGTGTCGTTTACCGAATTGGCAATTTTGACAATCGCCGTATCACTACCAATATTGACTGGACTGTATTTGATCTGAAAAATGGTGGAGTCGTCATTGTCAATGGATCGATCAGAGGGTTGAGAAACCACTGAAAAATAGCTTGCACCTGACCCACTTATGCTTACGGGGTTGGTGCCTGTTAAGGTAAAGAAACTGTCCATTGAGTTTTCAATGGAGTAGGTAACTGTTTTTGAGCCATATATGCTCACAGAATCAAGTAAGGTATTGTTGCTTAATGAAACAGTGGTGCTTCCATTGCTGATGCTGTTGTCGTTTCCGGAAATATCCAATACAGGGGGGCAAGTACGACCTGTTGTACCACCGCAATAGGGCGAAAATCTGAATGCAAAGGTGGCTGTATCAGTACCAAAGTTTATTTGATTGTTCTTGCTCCAGGCTAAAACATAGTACGAGCCAGGTCCAATTGTATCCTTTATAGAGCTATTGTTTAAAAATGCCTTCCAACCAACAGTCCTACTTGCATTTTGTGCGGCCGTTTTATTGTGATTAGACCAAGTATAAGCATACCCAAGTTGCAACGAATCTCTAAATCCACAGAAGTTGCCAGGCCCAGCGAGATAATCAAGATCACTAAATGATGTTGGGTTTTTCTTATTGGCCTTGTATGCGATTAATGATCCTGCCAGAGGAGTGAAACTCAAATTTTCCATTCTGAAGCTACCAGCCACAGGAATATCAACCCTATACACCCAAACGGAGCAACAGGCCAGCGTGTGGCATATGCCTCCCATACCAGTGGCAGTTCCACCAGTGGCGGTGCCAGGATCGAGCTTTTGGTAAGAAGGAAATGAGTTAACAACTATAGCTTTATCAGGCGAGTTGTTGGTTTGGGTTTGAGCTTTAAGCAGGGGAACTGTTCCAAGCAAAAAGAGCAAACTCAGAAGACATGTTTTTGCGAAAATTCTCGTGTTCATACCTTGTAGTTTGAAGATTACCAGACTATATCTATTCTCGAAGATGCAGGGGCTCGTACAGCAGTACAATAAATTGTGCTTAGGTCAAGGTAGCCTGTTCTGAAAGTGCATGACTTTGTTCTGAATGCAATTTGTATTCAGAACAAAGAGCCTTTACCGCCAAGTCACTTTTGACCATATGCGGTGCTTCTGCTTTCTGAAAAATTAACCTTTAAACTATTGCTTTCGAATCCTGTATCCAGCACAAATTTAGGTTGATAGAATGGGATGGACCAGTCTGGAATGGATAAGATGTGCTTTTTAGTCGTTAAACTCTTCAGACTCAGGACATATCCTTTATTAAGATTTGATGAAGTAGGGTTTATTGCCTGAATTGTAGTACGATTTGATCCCAATGAGGACTGAAACGAGTTCTAAACACTATTCAATGCGAATCATACGCATCAATTCATCGCGGTAGTTTTTACCGATTGGAATTTCATTGGCCTGGATAATGACGTAAGAGGAGTTGATAGTATCCAAATGGTCCAGATTAATGGCATAAGAGCGGTGTACTCTAAAGAAATTTTCTGGCAACCGTTCGCAGAAGGTGTTCATGCTATTCCGTATGAGATGGGTTTTCCCATTTTTCACATAAAGCTCTACGTAAACATGCTCTGCCTTTATGAATAGAATATCATCGAAGCGTACTTTCTGAAACAGGTTCTTGTTTTTAACGAATATGGCATCCTTGATAACTATCTGCGGAACTTCATCAGCCTGATTAGGTTGAGGAATGTTCTCGCCATAATGGTTGTACAAGGCGAGTTCTATGGAAGTGTAAAGGTCATCTTTCACAAAAGGCTTTACCAGATAGGCCGGGGGGGTGAGCTTTTTGGCTCTTTCTACCGTTCTGGGGTCAGCATTGGAAGTAAGAAATATAAAGGGGATGTCATAACTTTCCTTGATTTTCCAGGCCAGATCAATACCATCCTTAGCGCCGGCCAGCTGAATATCCAACATGGCTAAATCAGGTTTTTCAGTCTCCAGTAGTTCAAGTGCTTCGGTGTAATTAATGGCTGGTTCAAACACTTCGTAACCAAGGTCTTCGAGTGTTTCGCAGATGTTGTCAGCTATAACAATCTCATCTTCAACCACCAAAATCTTCACTTTGCTCATTAAGCTACTATTTACCGTTTTATGCTCAGCTTCAAGCTGGTATCAAAGGTAGATTTTTCGTGGAATACCCTGTATGGCCCAGGCCTTAACGACTAAGCTGTTCAAGCTTAAAGCTCATCATTTTGCTCCCTGGTAAACCGGGTAGTCAGGGTTCTTGCCCAATATCGTGGCACGTTGAATTCGGTTTGTAAGTGCTTTACAACATCGTTCGATTTCTTATTCAATGAATCAAAGTCATGTAAGATTTTATTCCACTCAGATAATGGTTTCCCTGTTTTTTCAAACACCTGTTCATCAGATACATTCCAATAGTCTTTTTTCATTTCTTGCTTTCTTTTGAAAGGTATGTATGCAGTCCATTGAGCTTGGTTTTCCAAAACTTCTCTAGTTGTTCCAGATATTCTTCTACTTCCTTCAGTGCTTCTAATTGGGCATAACAATTTCTTTGTCGACCATCTGAGGCGTCAGATTCAATACCCACAAGATGGGCATTTTGCAGAATTTTGATATGCTTTGCCACGGCGGGTCTGGTCATGCTAAAGTTTTCAGCTATTTGACCAATGTTGCTTGATTCCTGGGCAAGCGACAATAGTATTTCTCTTCTAGTAGGGTCTGCTATTGCTTTAAATATGTCACTCATTTTTCTCAAGATATTTTCGCAGAAGGATTGGGAGTATTTTGGTCTTCCAGCCGTTGGATAAGATTTTTTGAACGATCAGTTTGTTTAGGACTCCTTCGAAGCCGCTGTGCTCGAAATGGAGTATGGTGTTGTTGCCAGATTGTTGGAGTCTGAAACTGACTTTGGTTTGTTTTAGTGGGCCGCCACTCCAGCTGAAGGATAGAAGTTCTTTTTCAATGACCTCTAACACTTCACAGTCAATAGTTCCATTAAATCCGGGAAATGACTTGGTCTTAAACTGAAATTTATGGCCTACTATGGGTTCAATGTCGCATGGCATTAGCCACTCGCTCATGGCATTTTTATCAGTTATGGCTCTCCATACCTGAGTAATAGGGAAGTTGTATTCAATTGTAAACTGAATGGTGTTTTTCATTCAATGCAAAACCTTTTGGTTTCGCAAATATATAAAACCTTTTGGTTTCATTTAGCTTTGACATTTTTAAGACGCAGTGTTTAGCTTAGGGATGATGTTTGGGACATGAGGTATGGGAATGGTTGTTTGGTGACGGATGCTTACCGCTTTTCATCAAGCTACTTTCTTCCTCTCAATGCTATCCTTAAAAGTGATTTCAAAAGCTGACATATCACTGTTGGTGTATTCAGAGGTACCATAGAGTTGACGGGCCAGTCTGTTGACGAGCCTTAGTCCAAGGCTCTTACTTTTTCGCCAATCAAAGTTTTCTGGCAGGCCTTTACCGTCATCTTCTACCCGCAGTATGTAGCCGTTTTCTTCCCCCTTTTTCGCAGAAATCTTTAAAGAGCCGCCACCCTCCGGGAAGGCATATTTATACGCATTGGTGATGAGTTCGTTAAGAATTAAGCCCACTGGAATAGCAGTATCAATATCCAGTGACACATCTATTACTTCAATGTGACAGTTTACAGATTTTCCATTTGGAAATAGCTGACTGATTTGCTGGCTAAGTTGCGTGCAGTATTCTTCAAAGTTGATCTCTGAAACGCTTTTACTTTGGTACAGCTTTTCATGAATAAGTGCCATGGCTCTTACGCGACTTTGCCCTTCAGCCAGAGCGGCTTTTTCTCCATCGTCGGCCTTTTTTGATTGTAGATCGAGCAGACTGGAAACTACCTGAAGGTTGTTTTTTACTCTATGATGAATTTCCTTCAGCAACAGTTCTTTCTCTTCGTTTTGCTGAGAAATGGTTTCATTCTTTTTAAGCAGCTCATCGTTGGCCCGTTTTTTTAGTTTCACCTGACCATAAAGCAAAACTGCAAAGGCGATGAAAATGGCTAGTGCTAAACCAATAAGTGCCAGATAATACAGCTGAACTTCATTCTCTCGTTGAGCCTCATCAATTTTCACCTTAGATAACTCTGTTTCTTTTTGCAACAGATCTATTTGAAATTCCTTCTTCTCAAGTTCAAACTTGGTTTGCTGGGCAATGACCCTTTTATTTTGTTCAATCTTATTTAGTGAATCAAGGCTATTTCCATAAAGTTCGGCATACTCAAGAGTTTTTTCGGCATTATCCGTTTTGCCGTAGATACCCATAAGTACTTTAGCTAGTTTGTTAATCTGTGGGTAGGAACCGGTTTGATTGGCAAGTGTCATGGCCTGTTCACCATATTCTAATGCCTGTTTCATGTATTGCTGCTCTTTTTCGCTTCTGAGCTCGGCTAATAACGAGCTTGCTTTGGCCATGTTAATCAGGTTTGAGCTTCTAATGATAGGATGTACATTTTCACTTGCCATTTCAACAACCCGCTTTCCGTTAATGAGCGTAGAATCATAGATTTCATTATTGAAGTGCATAGAACCCGTTAGGAAATAATACATGGCCAGCTCTATGGGGTCTTGCCGTCCTAGTAATGCCAAATTATATGCTTCTTTGAGCAGCTTTCTTGCTTTATTATATTTCCCTAGTTGGGCATAAGTGTCGCCCAGGTTTCGAAGACATACTTTGCGATTGCGTATGTACGCGTCCCCTTCAAGCAGTATAAGTGCTTTTTCATACCATTCTACAGCTTCTTCAAGTCGTTTCTGCCGTTTATAAGTATTGGCCAGATTGGCATATGAAGTTCCCAAATACGTGCTATTGGTATTTTCTCTGATTTTGATAGACTGCATAAGGTATTCAATACAGCTCTCTTCATCTCCCAGACTTTGATACTCCAGGCTTAAATTGTTCAATGCGGTAGCCGTCCAGATATCCAGTCTTGCTTCTTTTGCCTGTTCAACTACCGCCTTAAATGCATAAATAGCCTCAGAATAAAAGCCGAACTGAGAATAGATATTGCCTCTAAGTATCATACACTCCAGCTTGTTGTAGGTATTTCCGATTTTAAGGGCAGTAGCTTCTGCGGTATCTGTCATGGCTAGCGCTTCTTCTTTATGACCTAAGCGCGTGTAGAATTGGGCTTTAGATAAAGTGAATTCATGAAGCAATAAAGGGAACCCAAGTGTTTTGGCTTTATCAATAGCGATGTCAAGGTAGGCAATAGATGTATCTATTTCTTTTGCATTCAGATAGAAGGTTGCCAATTCGAAGGCTAACTCCATTTTAAGTGAATCATCTTTTTCAGAAATAAATACTTTCATCAAAGAGTCAGTTGGCGATGTATTGGCCATTAGGGCTGAAAAGGCGCAGCAGGCTAATACCGTAAATGAAAAGCGGGTCATGCTATTTTTTTGCGTTCAAGGGTGTCTTTAAATGTGATTTCAAAGGCTGACCTATCACTATTGGTGTATTCAGCGGTACCATAGAGTTGACGGGCCAGTCTGTTGACGAGCCTTAGTCCAAGGCTCTTACTTTTTCGCCAATCAAAGTTTTCTGGCAGGCCTTTACCGTTATCTTCTACCCGCAGTATGTAACCGTTTTCTTCCCCTTTTTTCGCAGAAATCTTTAAAGAGCCGCCACCCTCCGGAAAGGCATATTTATACGCATTGGTGATGAGTTCGTTAAGAATTAAGCCCACAGGAATAGCGGTATCAATGTCCAGCGAAACATCTATTACTTCAATGTCACAGTTTACAGATTTTCCATTTGGAAATAATTGACTGATTTGGCTGCTGAGTTGGCTGCAGTATTCTTCAAAATTGATTTCAGAAACGCTTTTGCTTTGGTACAGCTTTTCGTGAATAAGCGCCATGGCCCTCACTCTGCTTTGTCCTTCGGCAAGGGCTGCTTTTTCCCCGTCGCCGGCTTTTTTTGATTGCAAGTCCAGCAGGCTTGAAACCACTTGGAGGTTATTTTTTACGCGATGGTGAATTTCCTTGAGTAGTAATTCCTTTTCCTGATTTTGGCTTGCAATGGTTTGGTTTTTCTCCAGGAGTTCGGCATTGGCCTTTTTTCGTTGCCTTGCCAATCTAAGCAGGAGTATGGCTATACTAGCTGCAAGTAACAAGCCTGCCAGTGAAACCAATAGTATGTAGCCTTGCCTCCTACTGGCTTCTTCGCTTTTTAAGAGTGCATTGTCTTTAAGTGCATTGTCTTTATTGAGCAACTCAATTTCTAGCTCTCGCTTCTCGGTCTCGTATTTCTCCTGAACGTCAGCAATGGCATTGAGCTTTTGCTCATTGAGCAGTGAATCATGTAGTTCAATAGTTTCGCTGGCAAATGTGGCGGCTTTTTCAAACTGTTGCAGGCTTTGGTAGGCTTTAAAAAGTATGCTGGCCGACTCTAATTGATTGGCCGTGTTTAGAGTGGCATGTGCCAATTCATTGGCTATTAATCCTTCTTCTATGGCTTTCTCAAGAAGCTTTTTATCGGTTTGTTTTGAACGCTTGAGATAGGTTCTGGACAAGTTCAAATGCACAAATAGTTTTCTGGCTATGCTACCGTTGGATGGGAACACTTCTTTGGCCTTGAGATAGGCTTCAAAGGCTTTGTCCTGGTCATTTTGTTTGAGATGAATGTCGGCAATGCTGGCATAATAGGTGGCCATGGCACTTGAGTCTTTTTGCTCCTGGTAGATGTCATTTGCTTTGGTGAGGTAGTCAAGTGATTTTTCCAGGTCTTCAGTCTTTGTGTATAGTGCCCCCATATTTTGGTAGCAGGCCGCCTCAGTTTTTCGGTCCTTCTCTTCAATACTTACTCTCAGGGCTTTCTCGTAGTATTCTATGGCCATTTCTGTGTTGTTGGACTTGAAGTAGACCACGCCGATATTTAAGAGGGCTTGATGTGATGCTTTATGACCTGCCTTTTCACTATAGGCAAGAGCTGTTCTCAAATGCACTGCTCCAGAATCATAAATGCCTTTTCGGGTAAATATGTAGCCCAGGTTTGAATGAGCCCTTTGGCCGTCAAGAAACAGATCGTTTTTCTTGCTTAGATAAGCTGCTTGTTTAAGCCAGCCGTTGGCCTGTTCTATCCTTTCAAGCCCAAGACAGGCAAGCCCCAGGGCATTTAGTATTTGGGTGGTTTTTTCAACGTCATTTAGCGCTTTGCTTATAGCGATGGCTTTTATGCCATAGCTAATACACTGGGTGTCTTTTTGAAATCCTTTTAAAAGGTTTAGGGCCATGAGGCTGTTGAGCCTGGAAGTCGTGCATTGCTCACAATCGGCAACCTGTAGCGATTGATGGTAGTAGTAGTCAACGGAATCAATGTTTACTCCTTTAAACTGATGCCCGATTTCCAGAAGTAGTCTGGATTTTGCTGAATCTGCCGGATTTTGCTTCAAGACAATTTTAAGAGAATCAATGATGGCATTTTGGCCATACGTGGAGAAGCTTAGGAGTAGTAAGGGTAACAGATGTGTGAAATTTTTAATCATGCTACTTCTTTTCGTTGAAGGGTGTCTTTAAAGAACACTCTGAATTCTGCGCCATTTTGGTTGCTGTATTCCGCGCTACCATAAAGTTGTCGGCTCAGGCGCCTTACCAGACGGAGTCCAAGGCTCTTTGCTTTGCCAAAATCAAAGGCTTCAGGCATGCCGGTGCCATTGTCTTTTACTACAAGCTCATAGCCCTGATCGTCTTTAGAAACTACTGAAATGCTCAACTGGCCGCCTGCCTCGCTAAAAGCATATTTGTAGGCATTGGTAATAAGTTCGTTTAGAATTAAGCCAAGAGGGACGGCCGTATCTATATCAAACCTCAGGTCTTTTGCGTCAATATTGATTTCGGCAGATTTGGATGCATATACTGAGGCTATTTGATCAACCAGTTGTTGGGTGTATTCAGTGATATCTATATTGGAAATGTTGTCGTTTCGGTATAGTTTCTCGTGGATGAGTGCCATGGCCCTTACTCTACTTTGACCATCGGCAAAGGCGGTCTGTGCACTTTCATCGCCTTTTTTTGATTGAAGCTCAAGCAGGCTTGATACCACTTGAAGGTTGTTTTTTACTCTATGGTGAATTTCTTTCAGCAGCAGTTCTTTTTCTTCATCACGCCTGGTGATCTCTAAAAGTGCATTCTCAACCTGGCTCTTTTGACTTTCAATGGTTCGTTTTTGTTTTTCAGCGGTTGCGTAGCGGTTAAATACAAAACCTCCTAAAGCCAGCACCAGTAGAATTCCTCCCCATAAGAAGTATCCCTTTTGCTTTTGCTGTTTGGTTTCCAGCTCTTGAAGGCTGAGCTTTATCTGTATGGCTTTCTGTTCTTCAGCGTTTCTTACACTGTCTTCAGCCAGTTCTTTTTCGTATTGAAAGGTATACTGGGCTTTGGTTACTTCTCTTATGGCTTCTTCGTCGGCAAGGCTATCCTTAGCTTCTATGTGCAATTCATAGCTGTTTAAGGCTTTTTCAAATTGTCCCTCGGCCTTGTAAATCTTGTAAAGGAGTTCATTGGCATCTCGTATGCCTCTTGGGTATCCCTTCTTGGTTGCCAATTCAAGACTTTTTTGCGCATAAACAATGGCTTCATTATTTCGCTTAAGTTGGTATAGTAAGGCACCTAGTCGCGCGTTTGAGAAAATCAAGCCCTGTAGGTCGTTTATTTCTTCTCGTATGGCCAATGACTCTTTAAAGTAGAATTCGGCACTGTCGGCTGTTTCCAGTTTTTTATGAGCACTTCCCAGATTCACGAGTGCTACTCCTACACCTCGCTTATCACCAGTTGCAGCATAGATTCTTCTGCAGTTTCTAAAGGCTTCAATGCATTGTTTCATGCTATCAAGCTCCATCAATGCTGTACCAATATTGTTTATGGCCAACGCCATACCGGGCTTGTTATTGGCTTCTTTATTGAGTTCTAATGCAAAGCGCTGGTTTTCCAGAGCAAGTAGGTAATTGCCCTGGCTTTTATGAATGGCTCCTATTACAATATAGCACCGTCCTATTCTATCCCTTAGGTTGTACTTTTTGCAACCATCCAGTGCTTTTAGTTCATATTCCAGGGCTTTAGAGAACTGGCCTACCAGAAAGTAATTTACCCCAAGTGCTCCTTGTGATATGGCTAACATTTTACCGTAAAAAGGTGCTTCTTGCCCATATCCTTCTCTTGATAGCTGCGCTTTGCATTGATCAATTATTTCGAGATGGAGTTGCTCGTTAGTCTTGCTATCGTAAGGAGCTATAAGGTTGGCCCATTGCTGTTTGGCCTGCGTTTTTAGGCTGTCATGTGCATTACTCGTTTGCAAGGCAATTAGAGAGTCTACCTCCTTTTGTTGTGCATCAGATAGTTGTGCGCTTGTACTGGTAATCTGCAGAATGCAAATGATGGCAACTATGCAAATTCTCAGTATTGGGTTCTTGGAGTACGTGATCTTCTTGGCCATTCTATTGCGAAACAAGGGCTTATTTCTAAAAGTACTTGAACCAACAAAGGTCGTTGATTAAGGGAAGACATATTCCCAACTAAATTCCGACAGGCCCTGATGTTGTCCAGGTAGGGTTTTTACCGATGGTATATACTGGCTAATTGCCCCTGAAACTCAATTTCCTATACAGAGGAACATCCTTGAGAACATAATAGAGGCATTTGAGAACAAACCATGTTTTGGCTCTGGGTGCACAATGGGAGGTTGGGGCATTTTGAGTGAAGCTGGAATACCACAATCAAAGTGAAAACTACCGTTCTCAGCTGACATGTTACCAGAATCAAATGGGATTTAAGTGCTTGAAATATTGTGATTTGCTTTGACTTACGGCGTATCCGAAAAGCCTTTAATAGAGTAGGGATTCAAATACATTTTAAGTACTATGAAACAATTGGCTTTTATTTTTCTCAGCCTTTCGCTCTTTGGAGCTAAGTCTTTTGCCCAATGCCCTACGTGGGCCTCACAAATTGACAATGAAACAAATGTGGTGGTAGATTACACCATAGATTGGAGCGGTACCTGTGGAGACCCTCAGGGACAGATTACACCCAATGGCTATGATTGCTTTCCATGTCCTTTGAATTGTACTTTGGATGCCATTGTTATTACAATCGATGGAGTGAACATCAATGTAACTCCAGCGGCCAACCTTTCTCAAAGTACCATTAACGGGACTTGCTATGAAGTAGAGCTTATAGGAACGGCCTGCAACTATTCTGTTACGGTAAGGGAGTGTTAGCTTCCGCTATGAGTACATAAAAACGGCCCTCAGTTTCAATTAGCTGAGGGCCGTTTTTTATGTTAAGACAGGGCTTTCTAAGGGTTGTAAATCTCTTCGCTGGCGTTTACCACATAGTACTTCGTACCAATTTTCTTCCAAACAATTACTGCAACGTTGATATTGCTTTCGTTCCAGGAAGAGTTGAAGCTTGCCGTATGCTTGGTAACCTTCAAGGTTTTGGCACTGATGGTTCCACTGGCCAGTGAAACTCCGAAAACAGAGTGATTGTCAGTGGCAGTGCGCAGGACTTTTTTATGGTATACATTTCCATCAGGATGGCCTGTTTGAGGACCGTAAACATTGTCTTCGCTTACCCAAACAGATACATAGTAGTCACCAGAAGTTTCTTTAAGGAAACCCACATAAGAAGTAACTGAAATAGTACCGTTACTTACTTCCCAGTTAAGCGCAGCAGTGGCCAATGGATCGCTGGTAGTAGCATCGTCAATATTGTCCTTCAAATCCTGGGTAAGGGAAGCTTCTGTGGCTCCCGATCCAAGGTTGAGCTTCGTTAATTGGCTTTCATCTCCTCCCGTAAAGAAACTGGGCCATCCGCTGTTGCCCAGGTAACTGTCAAGGGCATTGCTCTCACTATTAATGTAGTTTTCACTCACAAAATTGGCTGAATGAATCGTGAAAGGAACCATATTGGTTTTGGTAGAAATTACATTACTCCAAACGTTCCAGCCCCAGCCACCACAAGGTGGGCATTTAGTGCCAGATGATTTAAAGGCCAATGCATTGGAAACGATCTTGAGATCTTTAATGGCAGACTCTTTGACGGTGATATAGTCTGTTTTAGTAAGCAAACCAGTACCACTTGCGTTAGTGGCTCTTAGGGTTACTTTATAGGTGCCTTTTGTAGTGTACTTTATTCCTTTTGGGTTTCGGTCAGCTGAGTAAGAAGGGCTGCCTCCTTCAAAGGTCCATTCCCATGAAGTGGGATCTTTCAGAGAAAGGTCGGTAAAGTCTACTTCTTCAGCTTCATAGATAGAGGTACTGGAAGCTGAAAAGCCAACAATAGGTGCATTGCTATTGGCGGTTACAGTAATGTATCCGGTCTTACTTTTTACAATAGAACCTTCGCTGTTGCTTACGCGAAGAGAAACATCATAGGTTCCTGGTACATCATACTGTATGCCGATAGGGTTCTGAGCTGAGGAAGTTTCAGGAGTGGCTCCGTCAAATGTCCAGCTCCATGAAGTTGGATTTCCTGTGCTTAGGTCAGTGAAGTTTATGCTGTTACCTCCTTCAACAGTTGTAGATGATGCACTGAAATCCGCTTCGGGCAAACCTGCTTTTGATGTAACGGTGATATAGGATGTTTTAATCCCCGTTTTGCTTCCATGCTCATTGCTTGCGGTGAGGCTAACAGCAAATGTTCCTGGCTCTTCATACAATACTTCACGTGGATTCTGTACGGTAGAGCTATAAGGACTACCTCCTTCAAAAGTCCAAAGCCAGGCATTGGGGTTGTTAGAAGAGTAGTCAGTATAGTCAATGGTTTCACCCACTTCAATTGAAACTTCAGATGCTTCAAAATCAATTACCGGTGGCGTTTCTGAAACTACCACGGTAATGTATGATGACTTGGAAGCCAAATCGCTTCCCGCTGCGTTAAATGCTTCAAGGGTTACAAGGAATGATCCTTCGTTGTTGTAGCGAATGCCAGTAGGATTTTGTTCTGTTGAAGTTTCAGGCGTTGCGCCCTGAAAGGTCCATTTCCAGCTACTTGGATTATTTGCAGTGAGGTCTGTAAAGTCTACTCGTTCACCGGTTGAAACAATATTTTTTGAAGCACTGAAATCGGCTTCCGGTGCAGTTAGAGCTTCTTCAACGGTAATGAAGGAAGTGCTGGTTTTTGTATTGCTACCGCCTTCATTGCTTGCCGTTAGTGAAACAGAATAGGTTCCCGCAGTGCTGTATAAAACTCCAGAAGGGTTTTGTTCGCTTGAAATAAAAGGAGTACCACCTTCAAAACTCCAGGACCACTCTGTGGGTTCGTTACTTGAAAGGTCCTTGAAATCGACTTTTTCGCCCACAAAGATGGTTTGTGCACTTGCACTAAAATCGGGCTCGGGAGCTTCAATTTTCTTACAGGCCTCAAAGCCCAGAATAGCAGCAAGCACTGAGAATGCTAAAAATGAGTAGCGTAAGTTCTTCATAGTAAGGGATGTTGACTTGAAAGGGAAACGAAAATATGTGTTTTTGAAATTATGTGAAAGGTTTTAACATAAGCGGTATTGATTGCTTGTGGATTGACTTCCAATCCTGAAAGCCACATACCATCACTGTTTACTTTAAAAATTCTATTCATGCGATATCAGACCAAAATTCTCCTCTTATACATCATTTGCCCCTTCTCTTTTATCAAAAATGAAGAGGCCAGAGTTTTAGGAACATGCCATTTAGTACGCAATGCGTAGTAATACGTGTATTTATTCCTTTTGGTTGGGTGTAGGGCAAGCAGCAGCAGGAAATCTTTATATTGCGATTGGTTCAGGTAAAAGAAATGACAAACAAAACTTCCAATGCGGCTAATGAGAGTCTCACACTGTCTGCTGCAATTTTATCGCCCATAAACAGCCTTTTTGAGGCTCAGGTGCACTCGGCCAGGGCCTTCCTTAGTTTCATTTTACAAATGGGCTTTGGTGATACGGTTACTGAGTCAGGGCTTGCAAACGAACAAGAACGCATACAAAAACTACTTGCCAATGCAGACTCAATGGACGCTGAAGAGAAGCAAGACCTCGAGAAAAAACAAGAGAAGATTACCTACCTTCAAAACCTTCTGACTCAGTATACGGAGTATTTAGACCTAAAGAAAAAGCAAGCAGCAGGAGAGGAGTTAACCGCCTATGAAGAAGGACGCTTGAATGACTTGAAGGCATTGGATGCGGAGTTTGAAGGTGCCAATCTCAAGGAAGATATTCATACACTTAAGTTCAAGTATCAAGACGGTAGCGGCAATACACACACTATTGTAATGCCCGCTCTGGCTCTAATTCCGATTCAGCCCTTGGGTATTACCAAAGCCACTTTCGATTTTAACCTGGCCATTAGCTCCCACAAGTCCAACTTCCGGCAAAATCAATCCTCAAGGCAGGGAAGCGCCAAACGCCCCTGGTTTTTTATTCAGCCCAAAAGGATTGAAGGTAGTATCCATTCCGAAAGTTCAATGCAGAGCCAGCGCGGCATAAAAATTCATGTTGAAGTTTCGTCCACTCCAATCCCTCAGGGGCTTAGCAACCTTTTAACCTCTCTCACACAAAGTGGTAGAGTAGAACATTCATAAGCACATCACTAAAAATCATACAACTATGCCATCAACCAATAACCCTAGTAGAAGATCTGGCAGCGGTTCTAATGCATCTGATCCGGTAACTTTTTCACCGGCAGAGTTTGAACAGCTCAACCTCGATTCAATAATTTACGCTCCGCTGGCAGCTACTATAAAGGCACACGTTCAAGCCGCCAACACCACGCTCGACTATATTGAGCAGGTGAATAAAATGGGTGATAAGACCTTTACACGAACTACCAAAGACAGTACAGGTACGGATGTTACTAAAACCATTTCAGTACCCACCCTTGCTTTGGTCAAGGTGCCCAATATCAATTTTGATTCGCTAAGCCTTGATTTTGAATACAGTATTTCGCAGGTGTACATGTCGAAGAGCAGCCGCGACTTTGCTCTCGGTGGCAATGCTGGCGGCGGAATTGGCCCAATTAAGTTTGGACTCAAGGGCTCTTACAGCAATAGCAAAAGCTCTTCAAATACCATTAACAAAAGCGGCTCACTTTCAATAAAAGTACATGCCAGCGAATCAGCAATGCCAGAAGGTTTGGCCAAGGTAATTAACTGGCTAACTCAGAGTGTTGATGAGCAAAACGACGGTTCTACTACCCCAACTCCAAGTAGCTAGGTACATATTCTTATCCAGGCATGAGCATTAGACAGTCAATTGCAGGTTGGATTGCTTCATTGGAGCGTGAAATTGCCGAGGCTGATCAAAATGCGAAGAAGGCACAGTTTCAGGCCTGGACTCGATTTGCAAGGCATCCAGACTTTCCTCAGGTAGGAGAAGATGTTTTCAAGGGTTGGATTGACAATAGATACCTGGATTGGACTAATGTCAGTATCACCTTGTATCTGAAGCCAGTTCGTACCGGTTTCTTCTCGAGAATTGGTCCTTCTCTAAGATGGTTGTTTACGGGAGCTGCACCCGTGAACATTGACAAAACCACTTTTGAGCTGGCTGAAAAGGGAGGCAAAGGGACACTCTTGGTAGAAGTAAACTTTGCCAAGGAGAATGAGAAAGTGACAAATACTTTCAGCATTAGAAAAAGAAAAACAGCATAATGGACCCAAGTATATTGCCCAAGGTGTTGGATGTGCGTGATGCTTTGGTGAAACACACTACGAAAAAGTATAGTGTACGTCCTGTCAATAGAATTACACACCTGACCGTACATCATAGTTTAACGCATTCTGGCAGTGCTGAGTCTTTTGCCAGATACCATGTTCAGAACAATGGTTGGCCGGGAATAGGCTACCATTTCGTAATTGAAAAAAATGGCCAAATAAAGTGGTGTCATGATGTTACGGTGCGTTCCTACCATGTAGGAAACAGCAATAGCAAAAGTGTGGGTATTTGCATGGTGGGCGATTTCAGGAATTCTGACCCCACTTCTGAGCAGGAGCATTCCCTGCATAGACTCCTTAAATGGCTTCAACAAGAACTTTCTATTCCGGTAGAAAATGTGCAGGGACACAGTGAGTTCCCCGGTTACGAATGGAAAGCCTGTCCATGTATTGATATGGATGCGCTAAGAGAAGCATTGAAGCATTCTTCTATCCTTAACAAGCCGACGCCAGTGGATGCAAAAGATCCGAATCAGCTAGGCATAGGGCTCTCCTGGATACTGAAGAAGATGCATGATAAAGGACATGTAGTCTTTAAAAAAGACCATGTACCCTACAATCTAAACATTGTTGGTATTCGCTCTACAAGTAGAGAAGCTAATGCCTTTGATGACCATTTGGCCTGGTTTTATAAGTACCGCGGAGTTTGGACTTTTAAGGTTTACAAAGCCACAACAGACCCTGGGCTTTATTACCTAAACCATCCTGCTAATGTGCATGGCACGGCCATTTTAAAGGAAGGTCAATACCGTGGAGCCTATCAGCTTGGTTTGCACAGAAATCGGTATATGGCCTTGAAACAAGTACGTCCGGTCACCGTAATAAGGGATATAGACAGGGACAACTCACTTAGTTTGAAATCAGGGAAGGAACAGACGGGGATTTTTGGAATCAATATCCATAGGGCTTCAGCTCATAGCGAATCTCCCCTGGTAAATCGTTGGTCAGCTGGTTGTCAGGTAATTGCTGATCCGGGCAATTTTGACGAGTTCATTGAGGTATGTAAAAAAGCCCGACATCAGTGGGGTGCATCATTTACCTACACGCTTTTAGAAGCGTAGGAGATTGAAAAGGTAAACCGACTCCCCCTGCTGGCGAGCCGGTGTCCTTCTTTCAAGTTATTTTAATTACCAAATTGTTATTTCCTGTACCCACACACCCTTGCTTGAAACCGTGCGGAGGTGGTATACTCCTGATGGATGCACAGAAGTGTTAAGGCGTTTTTGAGATGTGGGGTCTAAAATTCCTGAAGCAACTTGCTTACCTTCAGATGAGTAAACTTCATATTGTAAAGTTTCCGTAGAACTGGACTGTAGAATAATATAGTTACTCGCAGGATTAGGATACGCTTGAATAGAGTAGTTGTTAGGCTCCTGTATTGACTCAAACAATCCTGTTTCAAAAATCCAGATTTCCGACCAGTCACCATGGGCATTTGCCTTTTTAGTTCGTACCCTCCAGAAGTAAAGCGTGTTTTCATCTAATTCAGGTAGTGTAGCAGTTTCTTCCGTAACATCTCCGGTTATAAAAGATCCAAAATTGGGATCTGTACTTACCTGGTATTTGTAACCGTCAGCACCACTTACAGAAAGCCATTTTAGTACCACCGTTTTTGGATTTACATCCTTACTGTTGTTTGCAGGAGCCGTTAAAACAGAGATGCCTAGCTTGGGAGCCTGCAAGGTTACAAAGTTCCATATGGCACTCCAGTAAGACTCTCCTTCAGATGTAGTTACCTTTACTCTCCAGAAGTATTGAGTGAAGTAGTTAAGGTTTGTCAACGAGAATGATGTTGTGGCTGTCGTAATAGAAGTGGCATCTATAAACGATGGATTATCGGCGTATTCAAGAGTGTAAGAAATGGCATCGTCCACGCTATTCCACACCAAGTCAAGGCTCGTATTGGTATTAATGAGAAAGTTGGCTGGACTTTGTAAAGTGGGAGAAATAATTTCGAGTTTTTCTCCGGTCTTGAATGACCAAATGTCACTCCAATTTGAACTATAAGCACCGTTAATGCTTCTAACCCTCCAATAGTAAGTAGTGGCATACTCAAAGCCACCAGGGCTTGCATTACTGTCTAATGAGGTTCCCGATTCAAATGAGCTGAAGTCTACTTCCTCACTTATCTGGTATTCAAAGCTGGTAGCATTCTTTGAAGCGTTCCAGAACAAAGACACGTTTTCCCGGCTCAAGTCGGTGGTGCCATTCATTGGTCCCAACAATAGTGGTTTTTCTATGTCTGCCAGATCAAGAGTTGTAAAGCTGAAAAATCGTCTGTTAAAACCGATGCTATTTGCATTTTTGGATCTTAGAAGCCAATAATAGGTAGTACTTGGTTCCAGTTCTGGAGCTATGATAAAGGTATCCGTGGTTGTTCCCTGAAAAATGACGTCTTCGCTGTTTAGCTTAGTGGTATCGGTAGTTACCAGCACATTGTACGTGGTGGCAAATGCAACTTTGCTCCAGTTGAAAAGCACGTTGAGGTCAGTTACCGGGTTTTCTTTATGAGATGGTGTGATCCTTTTGGCAGCACTTACTCCCCATTGATGATCAAATACCTTGGTGCTTCCATCTGTGCCATGTAGTAACAGTCTGGTGGCATCGCCATAGAACAAGCCAGTCCAAAATGAGAAGTCACTGATTCCACTTTCATCCAAGAGGGTACTTCCATCCTTTCTTATTATTGAAAAGCGATAGGAGTTAAGGTTTTCATCCTTGGCTGCGTAGTAGATTTCAATATTACTGTCATCACCGTCCCCATGCCCTTCATTGAGTACTGACCATTTTACGAGCTTCTCGCCAGATCGTAGTTCAAGGTCAATATCTTCATCGACAAGTGAATAGACGGTTTTCCCAATACTGGTAAACTTCATCAGGGTACTGTCATCGTCTTGATAGCAGGCATTGCTCAATGCATTGGTTCTGGGGGCATTGGGTAGTGAAAGTTGAAATTCAGCATTGTCAAAGTTTTTCCCTTCTACAAAACTGTAAGCGTCCCATCTGTAAGAGCCTTGCAGGTTAACCTTGGCAAAAAGGTTTGAAGATGTTGAATGAACAATAAGTTCTTCCGCACCTGGGAAGGTTTGTAGAAGCTTTCCAGTTTCGTCAAAAACGGCCGCTGATTTCGATGTTCCTTCATCATAAACTACGGCAAACTCCTTTTGCGATGTGGTGTTATAGCCACGGCTCATTAGGGCGTACACCATAGGTTCTAACGAACTCTCAGTAGGAATATTCAAAGTAGGTGAAAAGGCCAACTGGAAGTCGTAGGTATATCCAAAGAGCTTGTTATTGGCTTCACTTACAAAGTAGTAATAGAAATCAGTAGAATCAGGATTGTCCGTACTCAGTACTCCATAACCCAGGTGTTGAGTTGCAAAAGATTTCAGTACGGAAAAATTAGTATTGGCGGTGCTATAAAGGTCGCTGTAGAATTCCCCATTTCTACTTCCCTTAACTAACAACATGGTTCTTTTGCCATTTTGAATTAAATCGGCATGGTATGCGTCTGTGAAACTCTTTATAAGGTTTCCTGCATCGTCGCAAACAATTACCACAGAGCTGCCGGTGGTGTTGGAAGCTTTGTACGCATACTTCATGCCTGAAGTACTCCTCTCCAGGAGTTCATCGATTTTTAGAAGGGTGTCTACTGTAAAATTGCTTGGCACGTAAAGAGACACGCTATTTTGCTTCTTGAAACTGCCATCAAACAAGTCAAGTTTGCCTGAAGTAGCGTTGAGTTGGTAAAAGACAGTAGAAGCATTTTGACCACTGCCCTGTTGTATACTATGACTGGTAGTATTGAAGGTATGCACTTTGTTAAACTGTGCACTCGCGTGGGTTAAAAGCATCACCGAAAAAAGGGTGAGCAATAGCGTTTTCATGGAGGTAATTTTTTAGGGCCGCAAACGTAATTTTTGGTATGAAATCCTGGTGTTAATAGGGGTGAAATTTTAACTCATTGACACAAAAAGATTTTTGTCCTGTCTGTGTCCATGTGTTAATAGGGGCGAAAGGATGAAATGTTGTGGCTATGAATTTGGGAAAGTTTAAAATATTGACATTAAGACGCTTTTAGGCCCTCTTCTTACAGGCCCAGACGGTTAGTTTTATTCATTTCTGCAAAGGGGCAGTTCATCAAATGAAAACCTTGGCTCATGAGAAGTTAAGTCGGTTAACGAAGGCAGGCATGGAATATTGATGATCACAAAATTTAATTACCATGCTTACAACAACACGATTTCTTATTTTTCTAATGGTGGTTTTCACCTGCCTGGCCGCCAAGGCTCAAACCTGGGATTACCGGTATGAATTCCTGGGGTCCAACACTTATCAAAATTCTACTTCCAATTCGCTAAGCGAGGCTTCAGGTGATTATTATGCCATTGCCAACGATCAGGGCTGGCCGTTGCCCAGCCACAAATTCTTTGGCATTCTTCAGGCAAACGCAACAAGCGGAGTGGCATCTGTAGGGAAAACATTTGCCTACGGCGATATTGTAAATGAAATGGAAGGTAACGCCATTCATTCTGACGCTCTTCATAGCTACGTAGTGGGCTACTATGAAGATGCCGGATCTATGCTTATTATGAAAAGAGATAACTCAACAGGGGCTGTGATGGGGGCTAAGGCTGTCTATATCAATGATATTTCTCAAGAATACGGAACAGACCTGGTAAAAATTTCCAGTGGCTTTATTCGCTACATGGCAGTGGGGCAAACAGCTCCCTCAAACGGTATTTCATACCCAATGATAGTCACTTTTGATACGGGGTTAGGGCTGCATCAGGTTGCCTACTACCCACAAACAAGGGCAGGAACACATGTGGTTACACAGGGTATTCTTACCTCGCAGGGTGATGTAATGTTGGTAGGTGCATTCAGACCTACAGGAGCCAATGGAACCCCTACAGGTCCGGGTGAATTGTTTACTATGAAAATTAGTACTGTGGGAGTAGCTATTGGGGGAATAAAGTATTATCCAATTCAGGGAACCTCTTGCATTCATCCTTCCATTACAGAGATTGGGACCAAAGACGAGTACCTTGTGGCTTTTGGCGATGGTGCTACCAACTTGTTTGTAACTCACCTGGACGGAGCACGAGTGGCTATTTGGGCAAAACAGTATGATATGTCATTGGGGATGAATAGCGTGAAGCCTGTTCAAATAATGGATTGGGCATCAGGCGACGTTACACTATCCTTCACGGGGCCCCGCAGGTCAGGAAACAATGTTACAGGGCTATTAGAACTCAATGGAGTTGGCAACCTTGTGCCCGGAAGTGAATGGTATGACAGCCCTGTAGCACAAACTCAAATAGGTAGTGCTTCTTTTCAAGGGTCTAACGGCGGTGTATTGTTGGCTACAACAGGAACTCTGAGCGGTCAGCCCGGAAATATCCAGCTCATTAGTGAACGACTTACTGCTGCAAGTACCTGCGAATCGGCCATTGGACCAGTGCTTGATAATGCCATAAACCTTGTGGATATAGACGCGAGTTACACGAGAGGAACCTTTGCCAATGAAATGCCAGTGAATATTATGGTGGATCTGGGCTATGGGCAACGTTTTGAATGTACCAGTACCACTCCAACGGCAACAAATGGTACGTTCAAAAAGAACCCAACGAGCGTAGCAGATGCCGCAGCAGATGATTTGAATATCAGTCCAAGTATTGGCAGCGGTGTATTCCAGGTAAATAATATTCCAGACGACGTAACAAGTATTGAAGTGGTAGGCTTGAGCGGTCAGCAACTTAGCAGTATTGCCATACAAGGATCATTGGCCGATATTGATTTGAGTGCATATGAACCAGGTGTATATCTCGTAAAGGTACAGGGAGCCGGTAGCTCAGATGTATTGAGAATAGTGAAACAATAAAATTAGGTTCTGACTATATACTCAAGGAGCGAATCTTACAGTTCGCCTCTTTTTTAAAGGAGGTCAAAGGCTTCTTTGATCTCCTTTTTTCTTGAAGAAGATATGGGTACCATATCACCATTGCTCATCACAAAGAAGCTCCCATCCGAACGCGAGAACTTGGATACGTGATGAGGGTTCACAATATGAGAACGATGACATCTAATAAAACCTCGCTTGAGCAGGGTAGGCTCCACTTGTCCCAGGTATTGACTAATAAGAAGCTCTTTTGCATCCTTCATATAGATTCTGCTATAACTGCCATCGCCCAATACTCTTACAATGTCTTTGGTGGGAATAAATTGGTAATCATTACCATCAAATAGAGGGGTGATTTTATGTATGGCAGGGCTGTCAACAGAAGCTTTCTCTTTAGTAAGGTGGGTAAGGCGCTCCACTGCCCTGAGCAAGTCGCTGGTATTGATGGGTTTTAGCAAGTAGTCTACAGCGTTCACTTTAAATGCATCTACCGCATATTGGTTGAAAGCCGTCATAAAAACTACCTGAGGTGTTTGCTTGTCTTCCAGGGCATCCAGGAGTTCAAAGCCCGTCATGTTGGGCATTTCCACATCTAAAAACAATACATCAAATGACTCACTTTTGAGTTTTTTCAAACCTCTCACCGGAGAAATACAAACTTCTGCGGAAGTTACTTCCGGACAGTGTTCTCCCAGAAGTTCAGCAAGGTATTCAGCAGGGAGTATGTCGTCGTCAATTATTAATGCTCTCATTGAACTGCCTAAGTTTAAATGTTATAGAAACCCGGGTTCCTGCCGGGCTTTTTTCTTCGTCCTCTAAATCTTCAATTTCTACCCGGGCACTGCTCTCTCCTTCATTGTTAAGCAACTTAATACGCTGTGCTGAAATGAGCATACCGTAGCTTTTATGGCCCTTGTTTTGTGTTCGCTCATGTTGCCTGCCAGTTCCATTGTCTGAAATGGTAATTTTTAGATCAGAACCAGTGGATTGAATGGCTACCACCAACTGCCCTTTTCCCTCTTTGCCCTTGAGCCCATGCCAAATGGCATTTTCTACATAGGGTTGAATTAATGCAGGTGGCACGGCAATGCGGCTGGGTTCTTTTAAGTTCTTGAGCTCTATGGTATAGTCAAATTGACCGTCCATGCGCATTTGTTCCAGTTTAACGTACTGTTCCAGTTGCTCTAGTTCCGATTCAAGTGAAATCCATTGAACAAAGGAATGGTCAAGTGCTTTTCGAATAAGAGATGCAAAATGTCCAAGAAGTTGTGAAGCTTTTGCCGGACTTTTATTTACCAGGTATTGAACCCCTGAAATAACGTTGAATACAAAATGAGGGTTGATTTGGGCCCTCAATGCTTTTTGATTGGCTATATGTGAGTCAAGTTCAAGCTGAGTTTGTCGTTGTCTCATACGCAAACGGTAGGTAGCAAGCATCCAAATAAGACCAATTATAATGGCAGCTACAAGGGTTCTAAACCACCAGGTTTGCCAATACGGCGGAGCAATGTTGAAGGAAACAGTGCTTACAGGGCCTAAGTTTAGGGCACCTACCTGTGCCCTTAGTTTCAAATTGTGAAGCCCAGGGGGCTGGTTGCCAAGTACAACGGTTTTGTTATCAGTTTTTGTCCATCCCTGCTTACTACCTTCTATTAAATACTCATAGGTCACGGGTTCTGGATATCTGTATCTGATAGTGGCATATTCAATTTGAAATGCATTTTGATCATGTTTGAGGTCGAATGCGTTTAGCAATGAAGTGTCTCTGCCATTGATCATGATGTTTTCAATGGTAACCTTTGGAAGCTCGTATTCGTACCTTAAATCTGCCATAGCACATTTAAGGATACCATGGCCGTTGGCAAACAATAAGGTATCTCTCAAAACTTCAATATCCGATAGTTCTGAAGCATACTCTATCCAAAATGGATATTCTTTTATGTCTAATACGCCTTGTGATTGTGGATTGGTAATTTCTGCGAAACCGTTTTTAGTATGGATCCAAAGACTTTCCTTGTGTCGAAATGGTTTTTGAATGAACATGGGACTTAGGCTCAATTCGGCCTTCGTACATTTTTCGTTTTCATATTTGAATAGTTCGAAGTCTGCAGAAACCAACCATATCTTATTGAAATATGCATCAATGGATTTTATGTTGAGACTATCCAATAAGAAATGTTCTACATCGCCAGTTTCAGTGAGTTTATATAGTAGCAGGCCTTCTTGCCCTGCTACGAGCAATTCAGTGTTAGATAAAAAGTGAACATCGGATAGCTGGAAATCAAATGTTCCGGAATTGAAAATTACTTCTGAGTCTTTCCACAAGAGGAATTGATAATTGGTTTGAATGCAAAAAAGTCCTTGATCAGAATATTCGATATTCAGGCAAGTCCCCAGTACTTTATCCGAGTAGCTTTCAATAGGACCCAGAGTTCCATCGCTATTTACTTTTCCAAATCCAAAGTGATTCTTTGTACCATACCACAGGCTTTGCGTTGGTTTGTGGTAGGTCAGCGAGTGAATGCCAGGTAATGCTTTAGTTGGAGTTATTTTCTTGTTGGATGCAACGTCTAGAATATTGAGCTCTCCCCGAAACGATGAAGAGAAAAAGTGCTCCCCATCAGTTGCCATTGAGAGTACTAAGTCTTTGTCAAGGTGTCCGCTGTTGCTGGAATAGCACTGTAGTCTATATTCTGGAAATATTTTCACTTCATTACCCCGTACCATCCAAATGCCGCCTTCATGATCTTCATTTCTGATTAAGGCGTAGTTTTCTTGGTTGTCATCATCATAATACGTTCTTAGATTGGCCTTAGAAACAATTCCTTTGGGATAATGGTACAGTCCTCCTTCAAAACCGCTTATCCAAAGTCCATTTCGGCTATCTAAAAACATCTCAACAATGTCGCAGGGTGCGTTATAGACACTATGTACGGATTGATTTCTAATTTGAATAATACTAGAATCTCCTGCTTTAAAAAGGAATTCTCCTTTGGATTTTCTTATTATTTGAGCACTGATTTGGCCCCGGTCCAAACCGGATTTGGTTTCTTCAGGAATATCCAGATCTATTGAAACAACGCTATCCGAACGATAGGAGCTGAAGTAAATGCTGAGATTACTTTCCCGTAGTGTCTTCTCAACTTTAAATGAACTGGCAAAAATTCCGTTTCCCATTGGTAATTCGTGGTAGATCCATCCATTGATTTCATCTTCCAATGGCTTTTCACGTTTTAAGTCTCCCTTTTTTGAAACAGTATAGTACCCGCCTTTTCTTATGCCCAGATGCAAGGTGCCTTCCTGGTCATAATCCAAAGATTGAATGCGCGAACCACTAACAATTGATCTGATCTTGTCATTATGCTCATACGGAATCACTTTATCGTTTTCAATGAATGCAAGTCCATTTCTGTGCTCCATAATCCAAATGCGTCCGTTTTGATCTTTGAACAAGCGGGTCCAAATAGATACTCCTCTTCCAATTCCTGGTAGTATGAGATACCCGCTTCCATCCGTTTTTTGAATGCTTGATCCTGCTGAAATGAGCCATGTATATCCGTTGTTATCAGTTATGACATCTCTGTAATCATAGGAATGAGCCTTGCCTATCTTGTCTTCAAGATTAACAGATGATATTAGTGGCCCCTGTGCCCTAAGGATACCTGAGGGAAGTACGAGTGATACGAAACATAAAACAATACATAACCTAACCATGTTGCGTTATTGATTGACTAAAAACGAAACTTTGACCGTGCTAGTCTGCGAAAACTCAACCTTGAGCTTTTGAGTATTGCAAAAGACATATCACAGTTCTAAACCCGCTTTATTAAGTGCATCGACTACAAAGGTAGTTGCATCCATTTATTGAAACTACTGGTTTCGTGAGGGTGGAAGTAAAAGGGCTTAGCTTGGTCATATTTGGTGCTGACCGTCATTTTAAAGATTTGTTGATAGTGTAAGGCATTTCCGTGAAATGAGAGACTTTGGAGAAGGGGGCTCTGACGTTACCTCAGGCCAGGCTGGAAGGCTTTCTGATGGTAATTACAATCCTTTGAGCGGTCTTGGTTTTACTTATAGCTTTTTAGGTCAGCTTACTCCCAATTTTAAGTTCAACTTAAGCGCACTTGTCGCTGATGACTACGTCAATGTAGTAACCAACCCGCATTTGGTAACAACGAACAACCAGCAAGCTGAAATCAACATTACGGAAAGACGATATGTACAACTACAAATGGCAACATACAACTCAATAAAAGCATTGGTACGCTTGAAATACGATAATAATTGTTGGACTTAGTTAGTTAATACCCTTCTTATTCGAAGGCAAAAGACCCGCATTAAGCGGGTCTTTTGGTATGGTGTTCAGTGGTAGCTTAAGGCCAAATAACCACACCGTTTCCTCCCTCATTCATTACTACTCTGAAGGTTTTGTAAACAATGTCGTCACATGCAGCCTTAGTTACGCGTAGACTAAGGTCGTAGTCTGTGTCGTACTCATAATCAGTAAACTTACAGGTTACATCTGTACTTATTTCCCTGCCGTTATAAACCCACGCGTAAGAGGCCCCTGAGCCAGCAGAGGAAAGGTCTTCAAGGGTGATAGGTTCTCCTGCCGCGTATTCATCAGAACTGTTAGTGAAATCAGCGCTGAAACAGGCAGGCTTTAAAGCAAAGGAATAAGTAGCCAGAATAACGAGGATGACTGCTGGAAGTACTCCAAATTTGATTGATTTAATTAGCATTTGATAGGGTGTTTTATTTAGTTGTGGTCAAAATACCCTAACATGAATTCGTACAATTTATAAACCAATGAGATGCACTTCAAAGAGCATAAACGGCAGCTGTACCTTAGTAAAGGCCGGCTTACCAGGCTAGGCTTCTGGTTTGCAGCAGCTCCTTAATCTGCGGAAGGTTTCGTCTTGCAATTTCTACTCTCTTCTCGTCACGCATAATAAGATGTGTTCCATCTGACCATTGCATTTCCCTCACATGGTCAAGGTTTACGAGAAAAGAACGATGAGAACGAATAAAACCATAAGGAAGGAGCATTTTCTCAAATTCCTTTAAATGCCTTGATACCAAAACATTTTTGCCTTCCCTAAGCCCTACTCTCGTATATACACCTTCTGCCTGTAACCATATTACATCACATAAACTGTAATAAGAAATTCCCTTTTTATCGGGCAATGCCAGGCGCTGACTCGCCGTATGAGTGTTAGCGCTGTATAAGGTGCCATTGGCAACTTTAGATTCTCTTGAAATGGATTTTTTAATCCTGTTGGTTGCCTCAATTACGGCATCAATTTCAATGGGTTTCAAGAGGTAGTCAGCTGCCCGTTCCTTAATGGCCCTTATGGCATATTCCTCATATGCTGTTGTGAAAACAAGTTGAAAAGGCCTTTCTGAGAGCCCATCCAGCATTTTGAAGCCATTTCCGTAGGGCATTTCAATATCCAAAAACACAATTTCAGGTTTGTGTTGATTGATTACCTTAATGCCTTCAAGTGCGGAGTGTGCCTGCCCTACTACTTCAATGCCTTCGCAATACTGTTCCAGAACAAGTTTGAGATTTTCTACCGCAGGAGCCTCGTCGTCAACCACCACGGATTTAATAGTTGGTAAAAATGTAGCCATAACCATTTTGTTTTAGGAGAAAACAAATAACGTATATTATTACAGATCATTGCCCGCCCTGGGAAGTTGCATAGGAGTTGGTAAGCAAGGGTAAGCGAAGACTTACTCTGGTACCCTCTGAAGCCCCATTTTTACTTTTAAGATCAATAATCTCGTAATGCACTTTTTTTCTGTGCATGTTTTGCAGTAGTTCAATACGCTTTTGGGTGTGGCCAAGCCCCACAGGTTTGTGGTCTAGCCGTTTATTTTTCGCTAAACTCGAAGCTTCTCTACCTATGCCATTGTCGGTTACTGCACAATGAAGTTGCTTGTTTTCAAGCAGTATGGAGATGGTAAGTTGCCCATCGCCATTTTTGGGTACCAAACCGTGTTTAATAGAGTTTTCTACCAATGGTTGTAATAGCAGTGGAGGTATTTTCACCGCCATCGGATTTAATCTTTGGTCCACTTCTATTTTCCAGTCAAACAGTTTAGGAAAGCGTAGTGCCTCTAGTTCTATATATATTCTAAGAGCATCTAAGTCCGATTGAAGGTCCACTAATTGCTCCCGTGAATTGTCCAGAACTAATCGAGTAAGTCGCGCAAACTTTCCCAGATACTTATTAGACATTCTTACATCGTTTCTGAGAACAAACTGTTGGATGGCATTCATTGCATTGAACACAAAATGTGGGTTCATCTGTGCATTCAGTGCCTGAAACTTGAGTTGGTCAATTTGCAGTTCAAATTTGTTTTGTTTCTGCACGGTCTGAAAGCGTCTTCTAATCAAGAAAGTTGTAAGCAGCACGAAGGCCATAATTAATACCCACTGCACCCAGGGTATTTGCCAAAGTCTGGGTTTAATATAAAATTCAATGACTTTTCTAGACTTATTCCAGGTGCCGGAATAGCTGGCCACCATGAGTTCAAAACGGTACAATCCAGGATCCAGGTTAGCAAACTGTACAAGTTGGCTGCCAGTTTCTTTCCAACTACTATCCGCTCCTATAAGCCGGTATTTGTACAAAACCTTACCACCACATCTGAGACATAACCCTTTAAAGGTAAAGAGCAGGTCGTTATTGCCAGGTGCCAATTCAATTCCCGAGGGGAAAGCTCTTGGCTTACCGTTTACCTGTACTTCGGTAATTTGTATTGGAATTTCAGGCAGGGGAATGGGTTCGTATTCTTTGGGTAGAAAGTCTATTCCGGCAGTAGTAGCGGTCCACACATACTTGTCGGTAAGTTCTATGTCGTAAATGTTGCCCGAAGAAAGGCCGTCGCTGTAAAATAATTGTGATCTTGAAATATCTGAAGCCTCCAATGGATCTGGAATTTTGAATTTACCAAGTCCTTGATTGGTTCCCACCCAGAGTATAGAAGGTGATTCCACCTCAAGGGTTCGGCAAGTGCTGAATTGCATTTCAGCGGTGCCGGCAAGCAATATTACCTTGTTATGGGCATAGTAATACACGCCATTGGCAGTGGCAAGTGCCAGGCCATCTCTAAAAGGTTGTATGTCATTTACCCTAAAGCCAAGCTCAGGATGCAGAAGCGAATGGTCTATAAGTTGGCTATTTCTTACTTCATACAAGCCCAGGCGATGGCCCACCCAAATGGACCCGTCCACTTCTGCAATGGTTAGTCCGTTGAGTTCAGTGGCAAAACTGTCGTAAATGCTAAAAACTTCCCGGCCGTCTTCATAAGCGCTTACATCTATACCCCCAGCCATCCATACCCAGCCATTGGAAGACAATATGGCGGTTCTGCCTGGAAAATTTTCTATGGTAAAACCGCTGAAAGCATGGGTGTTAATTGTGGTATTGGAAGTGGCCAATAGCCTGTCTCCAAATCCATTGAGGGAGTAAGCGCGGTTAAAAAGTTTTGATTGATACGGTTCTTCATAAGGATAACCATCTGTATTGATGTTCCATTGGTATATAATACCGTCATCCTGAGCCGCGAGCATAAGGGTGTCTTTTTGAAACAGAGCCCGTATCCAGGTGTTAGTTTCTGAGCGCCCTACTACAGAGCGTATTTCCCAATCGGGTATATAGTAAACACCATCATTGAGCGTGCATACCCAATAGCCACCCTCTCGGTCTTCGTTAATGTGCGATACTGTCTTCCCTTTAAAATACCTTTCAACGGGCAATGTTCTATCACTTGGTACTTTTACAAGCCCATTACCAAAAGTTCCAAACCAAATATTGCCTTCCCTGTCCTTATTAAGCGAATTGGTTATCTCAAAAGGCATGTTCCATTCATGCTCTGTTCCCTCTGTTGTTAGTTCAGTCATTAAGCCGTTGGTAAGAAAAACAAAGGCATTTGGCCCCGTTTTCAAGTAGTTGACTGATTGAAGAACAGCAGTTCTCTCAAAGGCATCTTTTGGGAGTTTTAGTGCGTGATCGTGTACGCTGCCGTCAGTGAGTGTTCGGCGTAGCAATATTTTAGTGGTGTCTATTTCTGGCGGGCCAAACCTATTGGTACTAATCAAAGGCTCACCTATGGGCATTTCCATAGCGCTGAAAAAACGCCCCTTAAAGCCCTTATCGGCAAAAAACTGTTTGTGTACCTGTCCTGTGGAGTCAATGGTAATAACTGCCTCCTTTCCTGATATTGTAAAGCGCACATTACCATGTACGTCAACATTAAAAGTTCTAATAACCTTGGATGTAAGCTCCTTTCTCAATACATCATTGTAGGCGTATTCATAGATACCACTGTCACTTATATATGAAAGTCCTATTGAGTGTCCGGAAAGCCATATTCTATGCTGAGCGTCTTCAAAAAAGCTAAAGTTTACATTGTCAGCAAGTCCATCATGCGTGTCAAAAGTCTCAAAAGAATACCCATCAAACCTGGCCAATCCTAAATCGGTGACAAACCACATGTAGCCGCTCCTGTCCTGAAAAGATTGATAGACCTCTGAACTTGGAAGGCCATTCTCAACATCAAAATGCCTGTACACAGGATCCTGGCCATTTACGTGAAAAAGCCAAATGCCAAAAACAAGTAGTAGTAATCCTCGAAGCTTACGTATGACGGTGGATTTTAGGGTTCAATGATAAGGTTTCGTGCGGAATCGCACAGGAGCTGTGAATGGTGATGGGTGTGGCAGGCATTCGCTCTAAGCCTTGGTCATTTATTTTTGTTTTACATGAAACAAAGGCTGTGTCAATTCTAAACTCCTTGTTTAACTCGAAAAGAGCGCAGGCATGGAGGCGGTTTGCTAACACTATTGGAGCTACTTACCAGGAGCGGAGTTTGCTTGAAAAGGACAGGGTATGTTTAAGCTATAAGCATTGGAAGATTGTAATGGACAAATACGAGGTGGGTGATGGTGAAAACAACGAAGTGTATACACGCTTACGCACCCAATATGTAAGTATTGATGAATTTCACTTTAGAATACGCTCAAAATCTTTTGTTGGAAGAATTGCAGTCTTTCTGGGAATGTCTGACATAAACATCGAACAGCCAAAGTTTGATCGGGCATTTCGGGTACAAAGCAATGATGCATTGAAAGTTAAAGAGTTCTTATCAGATGCCCATTTGCGCAAACTTCTCTATTCACCCAATGCCATAGGTTTTAGTATTACAGATTTAGCCAATACCGAGAAGCGAGTGTTCTTATCGGAAGTTGCGCAGCTCAACTATCTGCAGGCAAAAGTTGTAATGGACGAACTTGAATTGCATAGGCTGTTTGAACTTATGAAGTTGTCACTTGACAGACTTGTATTGCTCAATATTGCCTATGACGCCGATCCTGACTCCAGAACAAAGAATGTCTAAACCTTAGACAGGCTTAATCTAAGTGCAGCCATTTCTTTATATACCTTTCTACGCACTCTATTATTGCCCCCCAGAGGTCTGTGTTCTTCCATGCAGTGCCAGGGTGAGAAACTCATATGCTCACTCTTCTCCCGGATTTCTATAGTATCAAAAATCTGCTTGTCAATTTTCACTTCAGCCAGTTTCACAAAGGGAGTATGCCACTGTACACCCGTGTTTTCTATGGGTTCGCGCTCGGCATCTTCCTGCAGTTGGATTCCAAAATTGAAATACTGTGCTTCGTCCATGAGGTCTTGCTGCAGATTAAGCCTCAGGTGGTCTTTATGCCACAGGTCTTTGTGCAACCTGCTTACTTTCTTGTGCGGTTCTAGTGCCCATTTAACGGCTTGGCCTGTACCCATTGAGTAGGCCGTTCCTGAAAAATACTGCAGTTCCAGTAGGTTATGTGTCTTTATTTTTCCCTTTGATACACGAATTAAAGTACTCCAGTTGGCCGGATTAAGAAGGTGTGCAAGGAGGTGAAAGGGGCTTCCAAAAAGTGCTCTCATAGAATGAAAGTACTTTTTTACCGTAGCCGGAAGCAATACTGAGTTTGTGGTAAGTATAAAATCCTGAGTGCTTCCCAGAATGTCTTTTTCAAGGGTGGGTTTTCCGGTATCCAGTACCTTAATAGCAATGCCTTTGGCACTACCTTTCGTGTCGGCAGTTGGTCTGGGAGGTGCGTTGGAGAAGCGTATCCAGCAATTAAAGGTTCTTGGAGCGGCAAAAAGCCCTTGTTTCAGGTGTTCTGGAATGTCAGCTTGCACAGTGAATTGTGCTCTCACTAAACCATGGCTTTTAGGGTGAAACCTTCTCAACATGCGATCTTGCGCATATTCCTTCAAGAGGCTTTTTCTAAATATGGAAATAATTTCTTCGGTATACTGCTCTTCCTGATCTTGAATGCGCTCTTCCCCCAGCCTCATAGTTAATGTGAAATGTATTTGAGCGCGTCGATACCAGGGAGAAAAAAGTAAGCTCCTCCTACAATTTTGGTGAACTGAGGCAGATTGTGGTATTGTTTTCGTATAGGTTCGGCCGGACAACTAAAATTGGTATTAGGACTGTTTTCAGGAAGGTTTCTGGGTCCAATTATAGGATCTGTTTCTTCCCTTAAGCCGCCAAATGCCGGAGCCTTTACCCAGGCATTTTGAACGAATTCAAATTGTCTGTTGATGTGTCCGACAAGGGCAATAAAGTGCAGGCCTCTTTTACCTTCATCAGGAGTTGATCCCTGTTCCTTACTGGCGGCAATCATTCCCTTTGTTTCCATATCAGGTGTTAGGGGGGCACCATATGCTCTGGCTCTGCGGAGAATAGCATGTTTGCGGATCATTTCTGAGGCTACTTTTTTGCTTTTTTCTGTATAGAGCCAGTCTCTGGGATTGGTGCGTCGTATGTGCGCTCCGTGCGGGCATTGAAGTCCGTCCTTATCCTCGTCCCAGTATAAAAAATTATTAGTTTTCCATTTGGTAGGGTCGTCCTTTTTAGGTGAAACCCTGAGTGCGGTACCGCTGGGCCATCGTCCTACCATTTTAGAGCCAATTTCAATGGCTTCATCATCGTCTTTTCCCTGTGATGATAGGTAGTTCCAAAAAGCCGGTACGTCTTGCGTCATTTGACGATACACCAGGAAAGAACCGTTTTTTCCCAGATCGAAGGTATCCGTACTTCCTTCGAGCAATGGTAGTTCTACACCATTTGGAAGGCTCCCTTCTACAACAGGGCCTTCGGAATAATTGCCATACTCGTTTTCATAGCCCAGTACAAACTCACCGGTCTTTAAAGCTTGGTCGGCAAACTCGCCCATTTTAGGATGTAAACCCTGAATGGCGGGTTTTGAAATGCCGTCCTTAAAGCCAAAATGCTCTCTTGAGTTGGGCAATAAACAGCCCTCCTGTACCAGGATCTCAGAGATTCCCTCTGAAAAGGCAAGTTTCTCCCTGTGGTACACTTCCTGCGCCCTGGCTTGGTTTGTTCCATATACCATAAACAGTATGTGTACTACTTGTTTGTCGGGTTCGTTGGGATTGTTACCACCCCATATCCAGTGTTTCGGATCATTGGCACCTATGTCGCCCAGAAGTACTTTCCTTACATCGTCATTTAGCCCCTCAATATATTCTCTGGGGAAACTTTTGAGTACCTTATCAGACAGTTTCAAAGCTGTGAGACCGGTTGATGTAAAGGCAATATTGATGGCTTCCCCGTCAGGCCTCTTGCCGCAATTGGCAATCTTAACCTTTGGGCCATTGGTGAGTGATTGCAAATAGGCTTTCGCCCTCTCCGCATTTTCTACTTTTAGCAAAGCGTATAAGGCTCCCTCAAGTCGCCCATAACCTCTAATAAGAAGCCCTTGTATTTGTTCTTTGTTTACGTTTTGTGTCATGCTCTTACCCTTTAGAATGATTTAAGCCACTTGCGAGCGTTCTTTTCGCTCATATTGCCAGCCAAGCCCTTTCGTATTTCATGGTTGGTTCTAATATTGTCAATAGTGAGGTCCTTAAAAGGACTGTACCAGAACTGAGTATTGTGCTGAAACCAGTATACGTCGTTTACAAAAGGTATCGGATTGTCAATAGCACCCTTAAAGACAACGAAAAGTGTGCGTGGATAGCCATACCCCTGACCAAAAATGAGATTGATTTTACGGCCCCTTCCCTTGGAGTCAATAAAATCTCTTACATAGCCCTCGGATGTGTTGGCAAAGTTGCTGATAAACACCAGCCTTTTTGAACCATTCATGGGAATCCATCTGGCTGTAACAACCGTGGGTATTTTTAAAGCGAACTTCAGGTTTTTGGCCAGCCATAGAATCAGGAAAAAGGCCAGCCGTCTTATAAACCCTTTCTTAACAGGACCGGCCAGCGTTATTTCATTGATAACAGGGTGTAGTTGGTGGGCATTAATGTCTTTTACCCGGCTATCTTTAAGTCGCCCTGCCACCGAATGTTTTTTAAAGTCATTAAGAATAAGCAGCAGGAGAAATACACTCACAAAAATGCCAATGCCTTTCCAAAAATAGGACCATAAATGCTCGAGGTAAGGTACGCCGAAATGAGCACCAATAAGGGTGAGTATTCCTACTCCTAAAATGAATAAAAGAGTGCGCCATAGGGCAATGTTGCTTTGCCAGTAGTCTGATAAAGACAGTTTCCAGGGTTTGGTGGCCCATTCCAAATCTTGCTGAGACGATGTAAAATCAATAATCTCTTTACGTGCCTTGCTTGCCCAGTTAGAGTTATCGGCAGATAGAAAGGCCTGATTGCCCTTTTTCTGTTCCTCATTAATAAACACTTCCAGCCTTTGCCTGAGTATGTTTTCCTTTTCTATATCATCATAGCTTAAATATTGCATTCCGGTGTAGAAGGTATCAGTGGCCTTTTTCTTAAGCAGGTAGCGTTTAAGTCCTTTGTCACTGGCAATTTCTACTTCGTCTACTCCCTTACAGAAGCCTAAAAGTTCTCTCATGCCAGCTCCTGCTTCTTGCACCAGTTGGTCTATATGTGTTTTCATGGGGCCCGATATGCTGGAGAGAAACATCATCATGGCCGGAAGTTCTTTCTCACTTGGAGGCGTTGGTGGTGCATCTACCGATTGGTCGGGAGCCTTTGATTGCCTTGAAACAGTAACTATGGAGCAATACAGCGCAGACCTGATTCTATTGAATGGAATCTTGTCATTCCCTCCCGGATCGTCGCGGATGCTGAGTAACCACTCATCGAGTTTCTTTTCAAAGCCATCTCTTATTTCTAAGGTAAGAGAATACCCGGATTGTACCGTATGCATGAGCCTAACATTTATGCCTTTAACCGTGGAGCAAAATAATGAATTCCGTTAGCATTATGAATTCCCTTACGGGTTTTACATAGAAATATCCAGGGCCTGTACCGTGCTTTTTTGGGTTTTAGGTATATCTATCTGCCCAATCAAGTACGCAGCGACTTTAGATGTTTGACGAAATTTTTGCATATTCGTTAACCTTCGGTTATAGGCATTTTTAATTCAGGCAGGTGGTAGAGGTAAGGCTTTCTCCATGCATACGCTATTCACATTCATTGTTTAGGAATGTTCCATTTCCGATTCCCTTTTCTGCCATATGGTGCGGTAAAGGCTTTTGAAAATGACGTAGTTTAAAAACAACAAGATGAACAAAGTAGAATTGGACAAGGATTTTACAGCAGCAGCTGATGGGCAGGTAAAACTGAGCGCTATTGTAGGCAATCAGCAATTGGGTACCACAGTGGTAAAAGTAGATGGTACCCAAGTGGCAAAGGGTACAAGTATTCAGGACCTGGTATTGGGTACAGGTACGGACCTTAATACCAAGGTTGTACTGGCGCGTACAGTTATTAATGATGTAAACGAGGCTACCAACGTTACCACCATGCAATACACGCTTACTGATGGTACTACTACAAAGACTTATGATGCCACCGGAGAAGTGGATAAGGACTTTGGAGTAATAGTCTATTTCGCCAACTTCACAATTGCAGCATCATGAAAAAATACCTACTTATATGCGGAATGGCCCTATATGTGGCCAGTTCATTGCGAGCCCAGGAATTAAAGATGGAACCCGTTAATAGCCCCATATTTACACTTTGGGGAACTGATCCCACTACGGTTGACAGGCCTACCACACCAAAGGCATTGACCACTAGCCTATTGAGCAACCTTACCTCAGGCAGTTTACCACAGAATTATTCAATGGAAGTGGCCCCCTTTTGGCTAAAACCCAGATACAAGCTTGAGTTTAACAAGGACGACGGAAAGGTGTGGGACAACATGAAGCAAACATTCGCGGCCTCAGTTGCAACAAACCATACTACTGATTCAAATGGATTGAGCCAGGCGGGGATAGGCTTTAGAGTGCAATTGCTGAGAGGGCATGCTGATACCAAGGTATACAATGATTTACTGGCCTACCAGGACTCCATGCAACAAGCACTTGACAATGCAGATGATACCAAATTTGATACCTATTCAACAAAGTCTACGGCTTTGGCACAAACGCTGGCACAAAGACGCATAGGCTCTATAGTACAAATTTCAGGTGCTCTGTCAGGCGACTTTGCCGACAATCAATTCACGAATGGCAAAGTAGAGTCTTTTGCCATATGGCCCACTTACACATACAGAACCACCTACCTGGATTTTATTGGTATGGCCAGACTTATAGGTTACAATGTGGATGGAAGTATAAAGACAGCGACAGATTTTGGTGGAAAGCTTGCTTTTACCTACGAAAGACTTACTGTTTCAGCTGAATATGCACATAGATTACAGGGAAACATAGGAGCCACACTTGATGAAACCAATAGGTACTCAGTGCTTGTAGAGTATAAGGTAACAGACAATGCATACCTGCAATACGCTATTGGAAAGAACTTTGAAAGTCCTTTTACACCACAAACTAATTTGATCACATTGCTCGGCTTTAACGTAGGTATCGGAACTACACCTCAGCTTACGGGAATTGGCTCTTAGGGATTTTTATCTCTACTAGGAGTAAGTGATTATTTAGAGATAACGAGGGTTTGCCCTGCTCTTTGCGTCTAAAGGTGAAATACCTAAAAACGAAAGAGTAATGTTGAAATTTAAATCAGGCTTTTTAGTGGCTGCATTGGCCAGCCTTTTTTTACTTACGGCTTGCGGTGGGGATGATACTTCACCAGATGACGGAGCAGGAGACGATGGAAGTGGAACCAACGAACTACATGCTGCCTATGCTGAGTTTGCCGATGACTTTAACATTTACCTGGATGGAGACGAAGTAGTGATTGAAACCGACGGTCTGCCAAATCACGAATCGCCTTATTGGTCTCCGGGACATGATTTATACGTAGAACCTACGGTTGCCGATCCTGATGAGATTGCACCAGGCTATATAGATGAGTTTAATGGTAGTTACACATTGCGCGTACCTGTAAATCCTGAAAAGGCTTCCAGTACATCTTCCACTGGCTTGGGGGCCATTGGTATTGCCGTTAGTGGTTCTGTCATTTACAATGATGAAGAGGGGCCAAATGTGCCTCTTGACAATGCTGCTTCAGGTTTGGATTTTAACGGTGCTCATACCGGACCACAGAGTTATCACTACCATTTGGAGCCCAAAGCCTGGTCTGATGATGATGAAAACCTAATTGGTGTGATATCAGATGGTTTTTTCTTATATGGCCGAAAATGTAACTCAACTGGTACCTATCCTACTGATTTAGACGCATCGGGTGGTCATACCCATACTACGCAACACAGCACAGAGGCTGAATACCACTACCACATTCAAAATGAATTGTACCTAAATCAATATTACATTCTATTTCCAGGCGATTATCAGGGAACACCGAATGCTATTCAATAAGATCAAGACTCTGGTGCATTTGTGCCTGCTTGTAGGTATTTGTTCCTGCGGCCAGGAAAGAAGTACTGCCCTCTTGGGCAATAGCAGTATTGACCGAAGCGAACTAGCAAGCGTAAATAGTAGAGACTTGGTTTTAAGGGCGCAGGAAGGGTTGTTTTGTTACAATAATCAACCCTTTACTGGCCTGGCCGTGCGTCACTATGCTGACAGTGCTTTGGCAGAAGAAGTGGTATATATAGATGGCAAGAGAGAGGAAGTCTTGAAGCGCTGGTTTCCCAACGGACAACTGAGCCAGAAAGCTTGTTATAGAAATGGAAGACTTCATGGGCTTTCTCTTACCTGGTGGGAAGATGGTACACCGCGCTCAGAAGCAAATTTTGAGAATGGAAAACCGCATGGTCTACAGAAACAATGGTACCGCAGTGGAGCCATTTTTAAAGAGCAGCGCCTGGTACATGGTATTGAGGAAGGGATGCAAAAGGCATGGCGCGAGAACGGCAAACTTTACGTGAACTATGAGGCCAGAAACGGACGCATTTTTGGATTGAAAAAAGCCGGTTTGTGTTATGAAGTGGAAGATGAAATAGCACAATATGGCGATTAGGTTCTTTATAGTTTGTTGCATAGTAGGCCTTGTATTGTGCAGTTGTTCAGGAAACGAGGCAAAACAAAGTAGGGTTGAACGCTTGCCATATTATTCAGAAGCCACCTTCACACCTCACTGGTATGATAACGAGGGAGAGCTCCCCTTTGATTTTCACAAGGTGCCGCCCTTTACATTGGTAAACCAAAATGGCGACACACTTACGGAGAAGCATTTTGAAGACAGAGTGTACGTAGCGGATTTTTTCTTTACGAGTTGTCCTGGAATATGTCCTACTATGACTGCGAACATGGGGACCGTACAAAAAGCCTTTGAGGACGATGATGAGGTGATGCTCTTATCACACTCAGTAACGCCAATACGCGATAGTGTGGAAGTTTTGCGAGATTATGCGAACAGAAAAGGAGTAATTGACGGGAAATGGGAATTGGTAACAGGGGAACGAAAGGACATTTATGAACTAGGCAGAAGGGCCTATTTTGCCGAAGAAGATTTGGGAATGGAGAAAGGAGAGAACGATTTTCTTCATACTGAGAACTTTATCCTGGTGGATAAATCAAGGCACATAAGGGGTATATACAATGGGCTTAACAAGGGCGATGTTCAACAGTTGATAGCCGATATTAAAACACTTCAGAAAGAAGGGTAATAATTGACAAGATGTTTGCGGGTCGCTTGCCAAAGATTTCTCTGTTCTTTTGTTTTATGTAGTTGACTACATAAATTTGAAAGCAAGCCCTTCAACAATATTCTTATGAGGCACGGAGAACATGACTTTTTACAACAACTGGGGTATTTAGGCTTTACCATGCGCATTAAGCGGCTTAGCGACAGGCTTATGCAAGATGGAAGACGCCTGTACAAACAATTAAATCTTGAAATAGAGCCCAATTGGTACGGTGTGTTACTATTGCTCAATACCTACGAACAGCTTTCTTTAACAGAAATTGCTACACACCTGCAACTATCGCATCCGTCGGCTATCAGCATTGTGAACAAGATGGATCAGGCAGGTTTTTTAACCAGTGTGAAGGACAAGGACGATGCCCGAAAAAGGCAACTTACCCTTACCCAAAAAGCCCGCGAGAGATTGCCCATTTATAAAAAAGTATGGAGTGCCGGTGCAGAGTCAGTAAATCAATTGCTGGCAAGAACCAATCTATACTCAGAACTAAGCATTCTTGAGGCCCACCTTGATGCGAAAGGTTTTACTGATAGAACTGCGGAAGTGCATTCAGGTCATAAACCCACCGAGAAGGTATTGGAAATTATTCCCTTTGACGAGCAGTACGCGGCAGACTTTGGAAGAATCAACTACGAATGGCTGCACATGTATTTCAAGATTGAACCCCATGATTATGAAATGCTCGATGAGCCCAAAACCTATATTGTAGATAAGGGAGGGCAAGTGTTTTTTGCCATTTACGAAGGAGTTGTGGCTGGTACGGTTGCCATGATTAAGCAAGGAGATGACGTGTATGAGCTTTCAAAAATGGGGGTTACTCCCATATACAAGGGTAAGGGTATAGGCAAAGCTCTAATGGATACCGCCATTAACTATGCCAGGGAGCAGGGGAGTAGTAAGGTGTACCTGGAATCCAACACCAGTTTACACCCCGCCCTTACATTGTACAGGCAAATGGGTTTTAAAGAAGTGCCTCTTGATCCCGATACCCCTTACGAACGCTGCGATATACGAATGGATTTATTACTCTAAGGTTTGGGTTTTGTTATTCCCAAAGGGGGCGCCCTTTCTATTAATCTGGTTTTAGTGATGTTCTGCTTTCTAAGGGAAACGGGAACTTCATGCCCGCAAACCGTGATTAGGATGCCCTTTGAAGGATGATAACTCGCTACGTTATCAAGGTTTACCATATACGACTTGTGAACCCTGATGATAGATTGATGGTGTATAGTGTTCTCTATTGCTCCTAAAGGTTTGGAAATGAGAATGCTCTTTCCGCAAATAAGGTGAAAATGAGTATAACCTCCGTCTGCCGAAATGACGGAGATTTTAGAGTAAGAGATAATTTCAATAGCACAATGTGTTTGCAGAGAGAATTTCTCAGTGCTATCATATCCATGGTTTTTCTGTCTTCTAAATGATTTATTCGAATGGTTGTTTTTCATGGCCAAAGAGATATAGGGTGATATTCAAGTTGAAATTTCAGAAATAGGGATATGGAAAAAAAGTACTGTATTGATTTCGGAGGTTTTCTTCTTGAATTCGGTAGCCAGTTCTTTGATTCTGGCAAAAGGTGTATCGTGTACTGAGAGCGTTGATATAGAAACAGCTGGCGTTGATATGGAAACATTAGGCGCTGATATATCGGGGTATGTAGGTCCAGTGGGTTTTTAAGTATTTCGAAGTGATCTGAAAAAATAGGGTATCTGCAAAATGCGTGATATGCCCTTGCTTTTCGACTAACCAATCACATCAAATACATTATGAAAAAAACAACATTATTAGGAGCAATGGCCTTTATGGCCGGTTTTGCTCATGCACAAATCACTCAGATCTCAATAGGAGATTGTCTTGGATTACAAGAACTTTACGCCAACAAAACGGCCAACATGTCGACATGGGACTACCATGACGCAGGAACGAACAGTACTGAAGTAATTACGAATTGTAACTGTACTACAGGAGATCGCCCTACCGTATCTGAAATATCCTCATGGGCTGAAGTTACCGGCTTCGTGCAAAGTGGGGTAGGTTATGTTCAACGGCTTCTGCTCAACAACGAAATATCTACCTGGGTTACCACAAGTCATGGACTTTTTGACGCTCCAGATGCTACCAACCCCCAGTTTCAGGAATTACGAGAACTAACTATGGGAAGCACGGGCTTAACCACATCTCCTTCTATTGACGAAGATGCCCTGCCTGAGCTCACTTATTTGTCATGGTTGGCAGAGTCCAATATGACTACCATTCCAGATCTTTCACAGCAAACAGGAAGCTGGTTTCCTTTACCAAGTCTCAAAATATTGAAACTCACTACGTTTTCAGGCTTGGGCAACTACGCTAATTCCAACGTACCTGAGTTAAGCGAGCGTTCTGGTTTAACCTATTTGTCAATTTACCAGCTTGACTTTAGCGATGGAAACAATGTACCTTTTGATGATATTTTTTCCGGCTCCAGAACCACTTTGACCTACCTGTCATTAAAAGGAATTTTTGATGAGTTTTCATCTGGCGTAGGAGGGCAATGGTACCATGATGCACTCATTGAAAATCCGAATAATTCAAGCCAACCAGGATTGCCTGAGTTAAGGACGTTTATTTACGGTGAGCCCAGTACTGCTGCAGATCTTGGTGATTTGGAGCCCAATGGGGAAGTTTTTAATGAATCGAATTTTGAAGATCTAACGTATTTCAATGTAAATACCTGTGGCTTTACCGGTACCATTCCCGGAGGCCTGTTTGTGGCCCCTGGAATGGAGAGGATATACATCTCTAACAATAATCTGGAAGGTTTTGCAATCCCGGATATGAGTCCAAGTTCTGATTCTGATGTTGAAGTTTACGAAGCCACTGGAAATGACTTTTCAGATACAGACGAAGACAGGTACGCCGATTTTCAATTTATGCCAGACCTTACAAGATTAAGGTTGGATGGATGTCAGTTACATTGTCCATTGGTAATGATGAACCTCAGTCAATCCAGCAACCTAACTTACATTAATTTCAACGCCAACGAACTTTCCGGGCCTATACCGGGGTACTACGGCAATTTTCCACTGACTGAATTTTATGTTCAGAGCAATTACCTTACCTATTGTCCAGAGCTCACCTTCGTGTCTCCTTCGGTCATTTCAGGGTACCGAAAGATGAATATTGCCTCAAATTACTTTAGTCTGGACGACATTTATAGAGCAACAAAAAACAGTAAGTGTGATTTGGTAACTGCTGATAATCAGGATGACAATTACGTTCAAATGAGCAGTCAAAGAGAACGCGTGCTCAACAGTACCCGGACTATTGACCTAAGCGCTGAGCTTATTGGATATGGAAGTTATGGACAGGATGGTAACTTCTTATATAATACCGGAGCCCCTCTTTTTAGAGACAGAAACTCCATCATTACACTTGTCGCTCAGGATGCTCTTGATCCCGTTTTGGGCGATGCAGCATTGGCAAATGCTGTGGACTACGAATGGCATTATGAACTTAGCGGAAGCGAGTCTCCGGCACAGGGAAACAACTCCGGAGCCAGCTATGCCTGGGAAGACTATACTGCAGGTAACAGTGGCGCCACCTGGTTTTGTAAAGTACAACTAAAAGAGCCTACCGGAACCGGATGTACTTCTACTGATTTCTATTCTGAGATTGCAATGGAGGTGGCTCATACTACCATCAGTTTCAATACAAGTGATCCATGTTCGTTTAATGGCTCAGCTGGAAGTGCACCCAATGCTCAAAACGATAGATCCGGGCAAAATACCCAAAACACTAGTGTGGAGAATGTGAGTAATGAAGCCACTACCAATGTTTCAAAAGCTAATAAAAATGCCACCATAGCTGTGTACCCTAATCCTGCCAATGACCTCGTAACCATAGAGAGTAGCGAGACGATTCAGCAAGTTCAAATCCGCGACCTGAGCGGGCGTGTTGTGAGTCAGAAACATGTGGAAGGCTCAGTGGTAAACTATCCTATTAACGAATTGGATGGTGGCACCTATTTTATTCAGTTTCGTACAGAAAGCGGATGGTCAAGTGCTCAGATAGTAAAAACCAAATAGCGTTCATTACGTTGTTATAGGTATTTAGAAGAAGCCTTGTGCAGCTAGTGTGCAAGGCTTTCTTAGAAGGATGTATGGTATTTGTACATACCCGATGAACAAAAGAATAAAGGTGGGTAGAACCACCTCTAAAAGGCATCAAAAACTGAAAACCAGAAATTAAGGATTACAAACTAATCTTATCACCCGGATGCATCACCAATACTTCACAATTGCACAGTTCTGTAAACTTAGCGGGATCAGCATCTATTAAAGGGAAGGTATTGTAATGGCAAGGAATTACCTTCTTAGGTCTTAAAAGTTCTACAGCCCTGGCTGCATCTTCAACCCCCATAGTAAACCTATCCCCAATAGGTACAATGGCCACATCAATTCCCATGTCGCCTATAAGCTTCATATCGCTAAAAAGAGCAGTATCGCCCGCATGGTAAACTTTCATACCTGAAACATGGCTAAATACAAAGCCCGCCGGATTGCCCAACGTACTAGAGTGCCACGCAGGAGTCATCTTTATTCTCCAGTCGCCCACTTGTACAGAACCACCTATGTTCATTCCCTCCGATTTAATTCCTTTTGCTTCCCCAATGCCGGCAAGTTCGTACATGGCTACCAATGTCGCCTTGTTCCTTGTGGCAATCTCCCAGGTATCCCCCAAGTGGTCGTCATGGTCGTGGGTGAGTGCTACAATATCACAACTCACTTCCTCAGCTTTGTCTTCACAGAGTGGGTTTCCACTCAAAAAAGGGTCTATCACCAGGTTGTCCAGTTGAAAAGCCGAGTGTCCGAAGTGCTTGATGTCCATAGTACAGATTTTTAAAGAGAAGTATCTATTCTTTATTCCTGTTGCGGTATTCCATTCTGGTTTTAGCCTTTTGCATTTCGCGTTCCAGTACCAATTCAGCCAGCCTTTCAGCAGGCTCTTCGGCAATGGCAATGGCATCTTTTACCTTTTGCTCATTTAGGTCAATGCGATAAAATATCTGCATAAGAATACCAAAGTCTTCATCCAGCATTTGAGAGATGCGCCGGGCCAATTGCCGCTTCAGTAAGTCGAAGCCAGGCGTCTCTTCATTGGGTAGCAAATTGGCAAGGTCTTCAAAATAGAAGTCCTTTTGAATAAGGCCAGCGGTTTGCAATACAAGCTCTTTAGAAGGCATTAAAACTTCTCTGATTTATGCCGCCAAATAAACGCATAATCAAAGGAAACTTGCCTAAAGGATTTATGATTTTAGCGGTGCTTTTATGTAATGCTCAAATGAGGGCAAAGCATCACAGTTCAAATTTTTATTTCGTCCAATAACCTTTGAATCTCATCATTCCAGAAATCGCAACGAGTAAAAAGTAATGGATCAATTTGTTCCATTTTGCTCTTAAGTTCAAGAACATGTTTCCTTGAGTAACCGGCATCCATATAGGCGTCTTCTCCACACTCAGACTGTACTTTTAATATGAAATCTCTGTATTCCAAAAGACAAAGTGCCAGCTCAGCAACATTGGAATTGAGTATACTTTGAATTTCAAAATCAAGTTCGTGGTCCAGGAGTACAATTCGATCATTTTTTGCGCTATCAATGCATATGGGGTTACCAGCGCCGTCAGATCCCAATATCCAAGAATGTTCGGTATTGGAGTTCAACTCAAAACCCTCATAGTAGCCAGCGATAGAATAGAACTTTCCATCATAGTTAGCAATCCCAAAATCCAAGAATGGAGCAGCACTCTCTGCAAAGCCAACACGGAGCCAGTTTTTAGTGATGCTGGATACAGGAAGTGAGGCTACTTCGTTTTCCTCAAACTCACACCAAGTATCTGAATTTCCTTGCAGCCATTTAGTCTTGAATTCTTTTGGAGTCATTTTTATAATTTTACTCATATTGGCAATACTGAACCCCTTATCTATTTACTACTTAACTACTAAATCAAAACTTCTCCATTACTCCTAAACCAAACAAGGCATAGTCATACTTTACAGGATCATTAGAATCAAATTTTTTCAGGGCCAGTGTAAGTTCTTCCACCGTTTGCCAGTCGCGTTGTTTTCTGGTAATAAGCCCCAGTGAGCGGCCTACACGCTCTACGTGCACATCAAGTGGACACATTAAATCAGCTGTGTCAATAGTGTTCCAAATACCAAAGTCAACACCAATGGCATCCTTTCTTACCATCCAGCGCAAGTACATATTCAAACGTTTGCAGGTTGATTTTCTGGCAGGAGTGGCAATGTGCTTTCCCGTTCTTTTTTCGAATTCAGCTAAGGAAGTAAAATCTCTTTCAAAGGCGCTAAGGCGTTCTTTGGTAGAATCCCCTTGAGTAAAAAGTGTTTCTAATGAGTCATTTTTTAAATAATGGGCTTGCAACCTCTTTACAAAGTACCTAAGATCAGTAAACTGAAAGGTGCGGTGCTTAAAGTGTTTAAAAACAGAAAGGTCGCTATCAGTAAACTGGGTGATAAATTCAAACGGTGCCATGTCCATTAGATTTAGCAACTCCCTGCACTTATTGATGATGGTAACCCGTTGGCCCCAGGCAAAAGTGGCAGCAAAAAAACCTGCAATCTCAATGTCCTGCTTTTTAGTAAACAAATGAGGAATACAAATGGGATCGTCATCTATAAAAGCAGAAGTGTGAAAGGCCTCATACTTTTCATTGAGCAATTCGGCAATTTGAGAGGTATCTAACATAGTTAATTGCAAATATGGGCCTCAGTTTCTTTGCAGTCGGCTCCGTTTCGTGCGAGCCAAATATTTCCTTCTTTATTGATTGCACCATAAATGAAAACCCAAAAAAAATGACCGCCCTACAATGTGAAGCGGCCATAGATATAAGAAAACCATGTTGTCTTACAAAGTCCAACCAAACCCTACCAGTGCAGAGTAATTAAGGTTGCTAAATCCGCCTGAGCCAATGGCATGACTATAACCTACACCCAATCTCGTTTCAGCGGTTAACCGAAGTTTTTTCATTACCACAAGCTCTCCGCCAATGGGTACGTACACTCTTCCGGTTACACTTTCATTCATGCTATAACTTTCGTCAACATACTCGTATACTTCTTCACCACCACTGTTGGCAATGTATCGGTTACCAAAAATCATTAGCTGGCTGGCCAAAGTAGTGCCCGCACTTGCACCCAATCCAGTGTATATATTCAACGTGTTGAAGAAAGAGACCCCTCTCTTATAAGCCGCTGACACATTAATTTCATTTGATAAGTCACAATACGTAAGGTTTGAGTAGCAAGATTCCAATTCGCCAAAACCACAATAAGTAGCCGGATCGTTTTGGTAGTAGTCTATCATTACTTCGCGGCCAAAGTGTAGGCCAAAAGTGGTTTCTATTGCCTCGTATCTGGATACCGGAGCAGCCTCTGCAACTCTTACAAACTGAGCCGATAAGTTTAGGTTGGCGCCGGTAGTGTTTGAGATATAGTCCGCTTGTTGCATATCAGCAATATCAGCCCTTTCATATGTATTGTCGGTTACCCGCGACTCCATAAAGTTTAGGTTCATTTTAGAAAAATGATCACCGTGAGGACCAAAATTGGCATTTACTGAGTTTAGTTTAAAGCCCGAAAACAAAGGGCTGTTGAGCTGGGCCGATGCCACGCTCGTAAAGGCCACAAGTGCCACAAGTAGGATTGACTTTGAGTAATTCATTGTTGGGTTTTGTATTCTGACTTCTGAATAGGTTAATTCAGAAAATCGGTTGCATTTTCCAAAATGTCTTACCCCAAACCACTCATAAAAAGGGACTAAGGGAGCAATAGGGAGCTATCTCCATAGCTCAGAAAACGATAATTTTTATCAAAAGCTTCTTTGTAGATGGTCTTCCATTCAGTGCCTACCAGCGCCGCAATTAAGGCAAGTAACGTGCTTCTGGGTTGATGAAAATTGGTAATAAGGCCGGCCACCATTTTAAAACGATAGCCAGGCATGGTAAATAGAGCCGTTGAAGCACCGTATTCGTCCATACCTTCCGCTTTAAGCCTTTCTATAAGCCAGGCAATGGCTTTGGATTTTTCAATAGTGGCAGGTAGTTTATAAGCATCCATGGAGTTGAGATGGGAAGCAAGGGCTCCTTGTTCCATTCCTTTTACGGCCAACCAATACAGGCTTTCCAAGGTGCGCAGGCTTGTTGTGCCCACAGGAATTAGGGATGGCTGTTCCAATACCCATTCTAAAAACGCTACATCCACCACTATTTTCTCTGAATGCATGTCGTGTTCTGCCAGTGTATCGGCTTTTACGGGCTTAAAGGTGCCCGCCCCCACATGCAGTGTCACATAGTGGTGAGGGTGCCCGGCCAGTTCCAGATCGTTTAGCTGATTTTTGGCAAAATGCAAACCAGCTGTAGGGGCAGCTACCGCTCCATCATGCTCAGCATATACTGTTTGATACCTCGTTTTGTCTGCTTCTGTTGTTTCGCGATTCAAATAGGGCGGCAAGGGAATTTGTCCTGCATCGGCCAGTAGTTCTGAGAAGGAAAGGCCATTGGTCCACTCAAATTTTATATGAATGCCTTCTGCATTTTTTTGATGGATTGTGGCCCGCAATTCACCATCCTTCAGTGTCTTTTGAAGTATGTCATCCGCTTTAAAACGCTTCAAGTTTCCCACCATACATTTCCATACGCAGCTCTTTTGCTGTATCATGGCCTCGCTCATCTCAAGGCCAACAGGCTCCAGGCAAAATATTTCAATACTGGCGCCAGTGTTCTTTTGAAACTTCAACCTTGCCGCTACCACCTTGGTATTGTTAAGTACAAGGCTTGCACCTTTGGGAAGCACGCTGCCCAGTTCATGGAAATGATGGTGATGTATGTGCCCATTATGGTAGCATAATAGCTTCGACTGGCTTCTTTCGGCTAGTGGATGCTTGGCAATAAAAGCATCAGGAAGCTCGTAGTCAAACTCTTCAATGGATACATTGGGCATACTCATTCGGCAAAAATATTCTCCCAATCTATAACTGGTGTATTACCAGGTACCGCTGAATCGTTTTCAAAGCATAAATCGTAAAATTGTAGTGGATGATTTTTTCAAAGCCAAAACAGATTAAGCATAGCAGGTTTAGTTACCAGCCACGCTATGTGAAGGACGAAAAAAAGGAACGGACCATCTCCTTTCGTAGTGAAGGAGCCTTTTTGGCCCGACAGGAAGAATTGGCAGGTAGCATGCGCGATACCAAATATGTAAAGCGGCTTCCCGATAGAAGAACCAATAGAGTTACCAAGTTCACTCTTATTATTTCCATTATGGGTACCATTTACCTCATCTTCACCAGTAAGTTTATCGTTCCTGAAGAGTATGGTGGCGAGCTTACCAAGGTATTGGCGGGTTTCTTCATGATGTTCATCTTTCTGTTTCTTTTCATTAAAAAGTCGAATTCAAGTATTTAGATGTCAGACGTCATTCAACTGCTGCCTGATGCAATAGCCAATCAAATAGCAGCAGGAGAAGTAGTACAAAGGCCGGCTTCTGTAGTAAAAGAATTGCTGGAAAATGCGATTGATGCAGGTGCTACGGAAGTGCAGTTGATGGTGGAGAATGCCGGTAAAACCTTTATTCAGGTGCAAGACAACGGCAAGGGAATGTCAACTACTGATGCCCGAATGTGTTTTGAGCGCCATGCCACATCCAAGATTAAGAAGGTTGACGACCTTTTTGACATCCACACCTTTGGGTTTAGGGGAGAAGCCATGGCCTCCATTGGGGCGGTGGCCAAAGTACATCTTAAAACAAAACGCGAAGAAGACGAGCTGGGAACTGAAATCAATATTGAAGATTCCAAGGTTCACAGCCAGCAACCCATAGCCACTAAAACGGGAACCTGTACCACGGTGAAAAACCTGTTTTTCAATGTGCCAGCACGAAAGAATTTTTTAAAGAGCAATAAAGTTGAACAAAAGCACATAACCAATGAGCTAATAAGGGTAGCACTTACCCAGCCATCAATTGCCTTTAAATATGTAAGTGATAAGGAAGTGCTTTATGATTTAAAGCCAGGTAATTTTAAAAAAAGGGTAGTACAGCTTTTTGGTAAGCAATATGAGAGCAATCTTATAGACGTAAATGAAGACAGTAGAATTGTAAATATTAGTGGTTTTGTAGCCAGTCCTGAATTGGCTCGTAAAACCAGAGGCGATCAATACTTCCTGGCCAATGGTCGTTTTGTCAAAAGCCCTTATTTCAACCATTCTATTATGGGAGCCTTTGATGGTTTGTTGCCAGATGATTCCTACCCAGCCTATTTTCTTAAAATGGAGCTTTCGCCCAGTCGTATTGATGTAAACGTACATCCTACCAAAACTGAAGTGAAGTTTGAAGATGAAAAGGCCATTTATTCCATATTACAATCCAGTATTAGAAAGGCGCTCAATGATTTTCATGTAGCTCCTGTTTTAGACTTTGATCAGGACAAGGCCAATTTAGAAAGTTGGATGCGGAACTCTCCCTTTCCCAACACTGATGTAGAACCTGAAAACCATGGCTCGTCCTCAAGGCCAGCAACGGCTACTACCTGGATTCCACCTTCTTTTCAAAAGACTGAACAAGGAAGTGCCCAGCGAAATTGGCAGGCGCTTTATGAGCAGCAGCAAAACAATGAAAGCAGGCCACCAGCAAATCCGATAGCGGTTTCAGACGATCAGCGCTCAGACAAAGCACCTTTTCAGGTAGCCAATAAATACATTGCTTCGGCAATAAAGTCAGGTCTCATGCTCATCCATCAAAACAGGGCACATCAGCGCGTTTTGTATGAGCAGTTTAGGGCCACAATTGGCTTAGGCAAGTCTAAAACTCAGCGCAAACTATTTCCTGAAGTAGTGCAGCTCAATGCTGCTCAATTCAAGGCATTAAGCGCCGTATTAGATCAGGTGAATGCCCTGGGCTTTGACCTGGCCTCTTTTGGAAACAATGCCCTTATTGTAAATGGAGTGCCTGAAGAAATAGGCAATGAGTCGGCCGAAGACCTGGTGAGAAAATTAGCGGATGATGTAGAAGAAGGAGAAGTCAACGACAGTTTGTCACTCGGAGATCGAATGGCAAAATCTTTGGCTAGAAGTGCGGCAATAAAAACAGGCAAGTCCTTGAATACTGAAGAGATGAAGTCGCTTATCAATCAACTTTTTGCATGTCAGGAGCCCTATTTTGGCATCAGCGGCGGCACCACTATTCAGGTCTTTTCAACTGACGAACTTGATTCAAAATTTGCATAACCGATGATGTTTCGGCTTACCGAGGTGGTAAAGAACCTCTTGATTATAAATGTACTCTTCTTTTTGGCCACCATTCGCTTCAGCGATTTTATGGTGGAAAATTTCGCGCTCTATTATCCTTGGTCCTCCTTGTTCCGACCGCATCAAATCGTTACACATATGTTTATGCATGATGGCGATATGCACATATTTGGTAACATGCTGGCGCTATTCTTTTTTGGCCCCATGATAGAAGAGCGTATGGGTAGTAAACGCTTTCTCATATACTACGTAACCACGGGGCTTGGTGCCATGCTGCTACACGTAGGAGTTACCTATGTAGAAATGCTGCCGTACCTGGGTAGTACCGACCCTAACGTGATGTATTATTTAGAAAACAATCATGTATTAGGAGCATCAGGTGCTGTTTTTGGAGTGTTAATGGCAGCTGCATTGCTATTTCCAGAAAGAAGAATTGTGCTGCTTTTCCCGCCCATTCCCATGAAAATTCAACACTTGGTAATGGTGTATGGTGCCTACGAAGTATGGCAACTTATCCAAAACAACCCCAATGATTCAGTGGCGCATTTTGCCCATGTTGGAGGAATGCTTTTCGGTTACCTTATTATCCGCTTTTGGCGTAAACGCACGTTATTCTAAGGAAGTCTGTATTTTCGATTTTTCTAAATAGGTTCACTTATGAGTAACATATTTGAGATTGATGGCGAAATAGAGGATAACGATGATGATGGCAAAAACTCGGGCGACGGCAACGAAGAGAATCTAAACGAAGAAGAGCAGTCAGTTCCAGAAGGAAGCGATGAAGAATCCTCTGAGCCTGCCTCAGAAGAAGAGTCCGTATCCATTGTGTTTGGTGATGCCGAAGATGAATCTGAAGAAGAAAGCAGTTCAGAAAGTGAAGATGCTGATGAAGCCGAAGTTCCATGGTTTGATAAAGTGCTGAGCGATGAAGATGACTCTGATAGCACTGCATCTCAAGAGACTGAAGCCAGCAGCGAGATAGAAGAACTTGCCACACCTGATACTGAAGAAAGCCTTGAAATAAGTTCAGAGGCAATTGATGATGCCGGAAGGGTAGAAGATGTTACTCAGGAAGAAATAGACGAAGTACTGGCCGAGCTTGATCAAAGCGAGAAGGAGATGGAAGCCTACGGCTATGATGATGATATGGATGTAATTGATGAAGAAGAAGAGCCTGAAACTCAGGATGAAGACAACGACCTTATAGATGATGAAGAAGAGAGTTTCGATGATATATTCCCGCCGAGCAATAGAAAACCTATTGGCGTTACTGCCTGGATATTCTTAATGCTCTTCCTCATTATGCTATCCTTATTCTCTTACTATCAGTTTTACGACGGAGAAAAGTTCAGCATCAACTTTCATCACAAAAGTGAAGGAGCCATGAATCAGCTCGATTCATTGGCCCAGTTAAATGAAGAAAGCCAGCAAGAGATTAGTCAGTTAATGGCCAAAATGGAGGCACTAACCCAGGAGATCAGACAGAAGACAGCTGACTTTGAAGCGCTGAAAAACGATACTAGCAGAGTAACCTATTCTGTGGATGAAAGTGGCGAAAGTGCGCCAACTGATAGCAAAATCAACTTAAATGAAGGCACCTATTATCAAGTACAGCTTATAGCCCTTAGGCAATACCATCCTGATTTTGGGGGAGCAGACTTTAGCTTTTACGTAGACAAAGAAGATGGGTTTTCAAAAATGCTCATGGGAGCCTTCCTGAGCGAAGATCACGCGAAAGACCTGTACGAAAAGGTGCAACGCTCAGGTTTTAACGATGCTTTTATTGTAAAGAAAGTAAATGGCGAGCGAGTAGAATACGATCCTAATAAGTAGAACTCCATTAAGACTACCTTTGCGCGAATTTTCGAAAAGGTAGAAACATGCAACAAAAAAACCAGTCATTTACGCCCTTGGCTGAGTTAGGTGAATTCAAACTTATTGATAGGATAAGCAAGCGATTTCATCAAAAGAATGCGAGCTCTTTAAAGCTTATTGGCGACGATAGTGCTCAAATTTCTTACAACAAGAACCACAGCCTGGTAAGTACCGACATGTTTGTGCATGGGGTTCACTTTGATCTCGATTATTTTCCCTTACAGCACCTTGGTTTTAAAACCGTGGTTGCCTCCATCTCCGATATTTTGGCAATGAATGCCAAGCCACGTCAGGTGTTTATCTCCCTGGCCATGTCCAGCCACTTTTCAGTAGAGATGCTTGATTTGTTTTATGACGGAGTTGAGGCTGCTTGTGAGGAGTATAATCTCGATTTGGCCGGCGGCGATCTGAGTACCATAAACCGTGGACTTATTATTAATGTCACCGCTATAGGTGAGGCGGATAAGGAGCGCATTGTATACAGGAACGGTGCTGAAGTAAACGACCTTATTTGTGTTACAGGAGATTTGGGTGCGGCCTATTGTGGTTTGCAATTATTGGAAAGAGAAAAGAAGGTATACCTTTCCAACCCTGCCATACAACCGGAACTCAAGGAAGAGAACGAGTACCTGTACCAGCGTTTTCTGAAGCCCGATGGCCGCGATGATGTAATTAAGTTTCTTGAAGAAAAAGGAATACTGCCCACCAGTATGATGGATATTTCAGACGGTTTGTCTTCTGAAGTAATGCACTTGGGTTCTCAATCCAAGAAAGGGATGCGCATTTATGAAGACAAACTCCCAATTCATCCAAGTACTTCTGAAGTAGCTGATGAGCTGGGTATTGACCCAACTACCTGCGCACTTAATGGAGGCGAAGACTATGAATTGCTCTTTACAGTAAGTCCAGCTCATTTCGAAGTGCTGTCTAAACACAGTGAGATCAGTATCATAGGGCACGTTACCTCAGCTACGGAAAGGTTTGAAATGGTATCGAGAAACGAAAACGTACATGAACTGAGAGCCCAGGGCTGGGAAGCCTATGGAAGTGAAAGCTAGTTAAGAACCTTAGAAAAGGCCTCTTTTTTTAAGCTAAATGCCTCATTAAAAATACATTTGCACCACTTTTTTAGAAGATAAGAAAAAATGAGCAACGTAACATTTACAATGATTAAGCCTGACGCTTTTGCTGACGGTCACACTGGTAAGATTCTTGACATGATCATTTCTGCTGGTTTCAGCATTAAAGCCATGAAAACAGTGAAACTAACTGCAGATCAGGCAGGAGCGTTTTATGCCGTACATAAAGAACGTCCTTTCTACAACGATTTGTGCAATTACATGTCATCAGGTCCTATCGTAGCTGCGGTTTTAGAAAAAGACAACGCGGTAGCAGACTTTAGAGCTCTTATAGGTGCTACCAATCCAGCTGAAGCAGCAGACGGAACCATTAGAAAGCTCTTTGCAAAGTCTATTGAAGCCAACGCTGTACATGGCTCTGATTCCGACGAAAATGCACTTATTGAAGGCAGTTTCTACTTTTCACAATTAGAGAGGGTATAAAATTTTTACATATTTTTGGCGAAATCTGAAATCCTTACTCTATGAGTTCTGATGAATACAACGAAAACGAAGAATACGAGACTCAAGATGAGTCTTATGAGCCGGATTATGAAGAGGAAGAAGAGAAGCCTCGGAAAGGTTCACGTATAGTTTTAATTATCGCTGTACTCGTTTTGGTGGGTCTCAATATTTTCCTTGGGATCAACATCTACAATCAGTCACAGGTACTAAAGGGAAAGAAGGCTGAAATAGCAGCCTTGGACTCTCAAAAGCAGTTGCTCATTCAAAGAGTTGACAGCTTGCGTATCTCACTGGAAGAAGCCAAAGGAACTGTAGATATGAAGGATGCCGAGCTCAACAATCTTATTGCTGAGCTTGACAAGTACAAGGAAGATTTGAATGGCGCTGAGTCAAAAATCAAATCGCTCCAGAGTTTGGCAACCAAGGCGCGCCAATACGACAAGTACAAAGCGCAGGCCGAGCAGAGTATCGCCGAAATTGAAAAGCTAAAGGAAGACCTGAAAACGCAAACAGCCCGGGCTGACAATGCGGAAATAGCTCAGGATACCCTTACGCAAAAGCTCAATGAGCTCAACCAGGAAAAGGAGAAACTTCAGAACAAAGTGAAAAAGGGTTCTATCCTTGGTGGAGGCATCAAGAAAATTACATCACTTAAAATGAAACCTGGCAGCTCTAAGAGGAAAGAAACTACCAAAGCCTCTCAGGTAAATACCGTTGAAGTATCATATACCATTGGTGAGAACCCAATTGCCGAGAGAGGAACTAAAACAGTATACATTGTAATTAAGAAAGGTGATCAGGTTTTGGGAGACGCCAGCAAGATTTTCGAAGCTGATGGCGGTAAGCAAATGCAGTACACTTTGAAAGAAGATGTAAAGTATGAAGGAAAGGAAAGTAAAAGATCTCCTTCATTAAGCCTTACTGAAGAGCTTGAGCCTGGTACTTACAATGTAGAAGTTTACATGGACAATAAACTATTCAGCAAGGACTCATTCTCGCTGAGATAGTCCGCCACTACAACAACCTATCGACCGACACCATTTCCCCCAATAAGAAGAAAAGAATTAAGTAGCGAATGGCAACTATTGGCAAAATCAGACAACGATCCGGAGCAGTAATATTCCTTATAGGAGCTGCGATCGTACTATTCCTTATAAGTGACAGTTTAACTACAAATAGCGCATTGTTTGGCGGCGGCCCCGTAACATCGGTTGGCGAAATAGCCGGAAACGACGTAGCTGCTGATTATTACAAGAATCTTGTAGCAAGGTTTGAACAAAACGCGAAGAACAACCAGAATACCAGGGAGCTTACCGCTGAGGCAAGAATGCAGGTAAACAATCAGGCTTGGGAGAGCGTAATTCAGGAGCGAATCCTGGGTTCAGAGTACGATGCGCTTGGACTGGCTGTGAGCGATGAGGAGTTGAACGATATGGCTTATGGTAAGAATGTACATTCCTACTTTACTCAAATACCAACTTTTCAGAACGAACAGAAGCAGTACGATCCTAACAAGGTGCGTGAGTTCATTGACAATTTTGACAATGGTGTTCCAGAAGAAAGTCAGAACATATGGTATGACCTGATTGAAGATGTAAAGCTTGATAGAATCAGAACCAAGTACTTCGCCTTGATTTCAAAAGGTGTGTACGTTACTGGCCTGGAAGCTAAAGAAGATTACTATGGCCAAAACAAGAGTGCCAACTTCAAGTTTGTTCGTTTGAAAACTGCCGACCTTTCTGACTCTTTGTACGATGCAAGTGAGCAGGAAGTGCTGGCTTATGCCAAGAAGAACAACTACAAGTACGAGCAGGATGAAAGAAGCCTTCAGTACGTTACTTTTTCTATTAAGCCATCAGGCAAGGATACCCAGGCCACTGTAGCGGAAGTAGAAAAAATTAAAACCGACTTTGCTGAATCTGCCAACGCTACCGGATATGCCCGTTTGCACACCGATGGATCAATGTTGCCAGATGAGTTCATGAGCATTACTGATATGAGCCAAAACAGTGCTATTCCTGCAGAACTTGCTGAGGAAGTGTTTACGGCTGAGGTAGGAACTGTTTTTGACCCAGTATACGATTTTGGAACCTACAAGATTCTTAAGGTTACTGAAGAAGAAGACATCAGAGAAACAGCTGAAGAAGGAGAAAGCGTAAAAGGCTTTTACAGAGCAGCTCATATTTTGATTAAGCCTGAAGGTGAAACAGACGCCGACACGGCAACTGCTATGGCTGAGGCGAGAAAAATTCTAGCCAAAGCAAAATCAGGTGAGCAAACTTTTGAAGAGTTGGCCCAGGAACACGGTACCGATGGTACTAAAGACAAAGGTGGTGACTTAGGATGGTGGGAAGAAGGAGGAATGGTTCCTTATTTCCAGAAGGGTGTAGAGAGCTTATCACAAGTAGGTGATTACACTATTTCAAAGTCGCGCTTTGGAGCACACATTATTAAGCTTACTCACGAGCCGCTATTTACCAAGCGCAAAGTGGTGTTAATTGAAAAGAAAATATTGGCTTCATCAGAAACAGGTGAAGAAGCCTATAGCCAGGCTGCCGCTTTCTTTGACAGAGCCAAGACAGGTGCTCAGTTTATGGAAGCTGCCGGCGAGCTTGAGCTTAACATCAATATTGCAGACAATATCAAGGTAGATGCAGCCACTGTAAAAGGTCTTTCAGATGCACGCCAAATGATAAAGTGGGCCTACCAGCAAGATGAGGTAGATGCCGTTTCTGATATCTTTACCATGGACGAAAACTATGTAATTGCCATGTTGACCGAAATCAGAATAAAAGGTGACCTGAATGTAGTGACCAGCGAAGGTGAAATCAAGGATAAAATTGTGAAGGAGAAGAAGGTACAAGACCTTCAGGATAAAATGAACGCGGCTTATACTACTGATTTAGAAGCCTTGGCTACAGCACTTGGAACTACTGTTGAAAGTGCTGAGAATGCAAGTTTCAAAACACCAATTATTCCAAACCTTGGTAGTGAAACCAAAGTTATGGGAGCCATTTTCGCCTTGAACGACGGTGAAGTTTCTCAGGTAATTGTTGGTGACGAAGGAGTGTATGTATTCCAGTTGGATGCCTATACAGAAGTAGAAGCTCCTGAATCTTATGCTGACATGCAGAAGAAATTGCTTCAAAGCAATTCAGCAAGCTCGCAGGTGTATGCCATTCAGGCGCTTAAAGAAGACGCTAATATTGTTGACAGAAGATATAATTTCTACTAGACAAAGGTGCCAGAAGAAATAGTGAACCGGGTAGCCCAAAGTGGCATCGTTAATCTTGACCCGGAGGATTTCTATCCAAAATTTGAAATACAAGAACTTGATATCAAACCCTGGTTATTCCAGGGTTTGCTTTTGAAAGAAAAAGACTTTAGGGCTTCTTTGGCAGAGCACGACTGGTTGGCCTACAAGGGCAAGCACGTATGTGTATACTGCTCATCAGATGCCATTATACCACAATGGGCCTATATGCTCATAGCTACCTATCTGCAACCAGTAGATTGTGAGTTTCAGAAAGGAACAAAGGAAGAGTTCATACATCAATACATGAGCGAAGCCATTAGGAATGTAGACTACAGCACCTTTGCTGATGCCAGGGTGATTATTAAAGGCTGTGGGCAGCATCCAATTCCTGATTTTGTGTATTTGGAACTTACCAAGAGATTAATGCCCGTGACCAAGAGCGTCATGTTTGGCGAAGCATGTTCAACCGTACCTATTTATAAAAAGAAGAAGTAAACCGTGGAGTACAGAATTGAAAGAGACAGTATAGGGGAAGTACAAGTACCTGCTGATAAATATTGGGCAGCACAAACCCAAAGATCTTTGCAGAACTTCAAGATTGGCGAAATCAAGATGCCAACGGAAGTGATCCAGGCATTTGCCGTGCTAAAAAAGGCGGCAGCACAAACCAATGCTGACCTAACTGACTTTCCACAAGAGAAGGCAGACTTAATTGCCAAAGTGTGCAATGAAATCAGTGCGGGTGATTTAAACGATCAATTTCCACTGGTTATTTTTCAAACAGGTTCGGGCACGCAAAGCAACATGAACGTGAATGAAGTGGTTGCCAATAGGGGCCATGTTCTCAACGGTGGTAGTTTAGGCGATGATAAGAAGTTTCTTCACCCTAACGATGACGTAAACAAGTCGCAGTCCTCTAACGATACGTTTCCTACGGCCATGCACATAGCGGTATACAAAAGCGTGGTGGAAGTATGCATCCCTGGTATGAAAACCTTGAGAGCAACACTTCATGAAAAAGCTCAGGCATTTAAGAGCATTGTGAAAATTGGTAGGACTCACTTTATGGATGCTACACCGCTTACTCTGGGACAGGAGTTCAGCGGATATGTGTCTCAGCTAGATCATAGCATCAAAGCACTTGAGAATGCCCTGGAGCACATTGCTGAGCTCGCTTTAGGTGGTACGGCTGTAGGTACAGGACTCAATACTCCCGAAGGCTACTCAGAAAAAGTGGCAGCCTACATAGCTGAATACTCCGGACACCCCTTTGTAAGTGCTCCAAATAAGTTTGAAGCCCTCGCTGCACACGATGCGGTGGTTGAAATGTCTGGCGCTTTGAAAAGAGCTGCGGTGAGCCTAATGAAGATAGGCAATGATATAAGAATGCTGGCTTCAGGACCAAGATGTGCTATTGGCGAGATACTAATACCTTCTAATGAGCCAGGTTCTTCTATAATGCCAGGTAAGGTAAACCCAACCCAGGCCGAAGCACTTACCATGGTATGTGCACAGGTAGTAGGAAACGATGCTGCCGTAACTGTTGGTGGTCTTAGCGGACACTTTGAGCTCAATGTATTTAAGCCCATGATGGCCTATAATACCCTATTGTCTTCAAGACTACTTGGTGATGCCTGCTTGTCTTTTAACGAGAACTGTGCTGTGGGAATTGAGCCTAACAAGGAGCGCATCAATGAGCATTTGTACAACTCTTTTATGCTGGTAACAGCACTCAATACCAAAATTGGCTATGACAATGCAGCAAAAATTGCCAAAAAAGCCTATGCCGAAAACAAGACGCTAAAGGCTACCGCAATTGAGCTGAACTTGCTTACAGCTGAAGAGTACGACGAATGGGTGCGCCCAGAAAAAATGGTGGGAAAGATTGATCTGTGAATCTGAACCATCCTACGAATTACCTGTTAATCCATTCAACACCCAGAAACAATGAGCTATAGCATTGAAGCTTTAGAAAAAGCCCTTTCTACCGTAATCGACCCAGACTTCGACAATGATATTGTGTCGTTGAAGATGGTGGAAGACATGGAAGTAAAGGAGGGAGTGTTTGAGTTTACATTGGTGCTTACCACTCCGGCTTGTCCGCTTAAAGACGAATTTGAGCGCGATATCAATGCTGCAGTAAAGGCGGTGTATCCTGATTTGGAAGTGAAGGTAAACTTCACGTCAAGGGTTACCACACAGCGCGATCTAAATCAGGCCACACTTTCCAATATCAGAAACATTGTTTTGGTTTCTTCCGGTAAAGGAGGCGTGGGCAAGTCTACCATGGCTTGTAACCTTGCGGTGGGTCTGGCCCAAAAAGGAGCTAAAGTAGGCATACTAGATGCTGATATACATGGCCCTTCCATTCCTACCATGTTTGGAGTTGAAGATGAGAAGCCGGGAATGGTACAGGACGGCGCCAAGTATAAAATGATACCTGTGGAGCGCTATGGAGTGAATATTATCTCCATGGGAATGCTCGTAGATAAGAACCAGCCTGTAGTGTTTAGAGGTCCTATGCAGGCTTCCGCACTCAAGCAGCTGCTTCTTGACGTTGAGTGGGGAGAGTTGGACTATTTGTTCATTGATTTGCCACCAGGAACCGGTGATATTCATTTGTCATTGGCACAGCAGTTTCCGGTAACAGGAGCCTTGGTAATTACATCGCCACAGAAGGTTTCGGTGGCCGATACTCGTAAGTCTATTGAAATGTTCCTTAATCCCCAAACAGCGGTATCTATTCTTGGAATTGTAGAGAATATGAGCTGGTTTACACCTGAGGAACATCCGGATGAGCGCTACTTCCTCTTTGGTGAAGGTGGTGGTCAGGAATTGGCAAGAGAGTACAATTTGCCTTTAGTGGCACAGGTGCCCATTATTTTGGGTGCTGATAGGCGAAGCGACAATGGAATACCTGCGATACTGAATAGACTGCCACAGATGAGTGATCCTTTTAAATCTATGGTAGAAAAAGTGGCTCAGCGAATTGCCGTGGCTAATGCCAAGGCAGTAGCAGAACCGGCATAACAAATACTTATTTTTGATTGATACATGGAACTTAGCGAAATGAAAATGACCATCGAAAAGGTTGAATTGGCTCTTGAGTCAATACGGCCTTTTTTGAAACGCGATGGTGGCGACGTGGAGCTGGTGGACGTATCTGATGACTATACTGTGAGCATCAAACTAATGGGCAACTGTCGTAGCTGCTCAATGAGTGCCATGACCATGCAGAATGGTATAGAAGAGAGCATACGTAGATTGGTGCCCAAGGTCAATAAGATTGTAGAAGTGGCTGAGTAAACTCAGTACAAAAAAGTGCTTGCGTCCCTTAGACTAGCCCTTTTCCCACCTGCTTCCATCCTTACCGTCCAGGATTTTGAAGCCAAGGCTTTGAATATCGTCTCTGATTTTGTCAGCTGTACTCCAGTCTTTGCTCAGTTTGGCATTGTTTCTTAGCTCCAGTATCAGGTTCATAAGTCCGTCAACAGAATCAGATTGACCCGCCTCCTTTTCTTCATTCAGCAATCCCAGAATGTCAAAGGTAAAGCTGTGCATAAGCTGCTTAAAGCGAACTAAATCTGCCTCAGTTAACGTAGCTTTCCCATTGTTGAGCAAATTCACGTTTTTCACCCCTTCAAACAAAAGAGCAATCAACTGAGCCGTATTCAAGTCATCATCCAATACAGCAAAACATTGCTTCTCCCAGTCGGCAACTGAAAAGCTTGAGCTGTCTGATGGTTTTATAGCATCCAGAAGTCCAAAGCAGTTCATAAGTCTTTGGAAGGCTTTATGTGCTGATTTTAATGCCTCGTTTGAGAAATCCAGCGTAGAACGGTAGTGTGCCATTAAAATGTAAAAGCGCACCGTCATAGGAGTGTAGGCTTGTTCAAGCAAAGCATGGTCTCCGTTGAAGAATTGCTCCAGGTTAATGCCATTGCCGTATGATTTGCCCATTTTTTTGCCGTCGAGGGTAATCATATTATTGTGCATCCAGTACTTCACTGGGTTTATACCGGTAGAAGCTTGTGCCTGTGCAATTTCACACTCATGGTGTGGGAATTGTAAGTCCATTCCACCACCGTGAATGTCAAATGGGAAGTCAAGGTATTTTTTACTCATTACTGAGCACTCCAAATGCCAGCCAGGAAATCCTTCTCCCCAGGGAGAGTCCCAACGCATGATATGTTCAGGCAGGGCTTTTTTCCAGATGGCAAAGTCTACAGAGCTACGTTTCTCGTCCTGTCCATCAAGACTTCGGCCTTCGCCTTCTCTATCGCTGTTGGCAATCAGGTCTTCTAAAACCTTTCCTGATAGCTTTCCATATTCATTGGTTTCGGCGTACTTCTGTACGTCAAAGTAGACTGAGCCATTGCTCTCATAGGCAAGACCTGCAGCTAAAATTTCTTCCACCATTTTTATCTGCTCAGGAATATGACCCGCCGCAGAAGGTTCAATGCTGGGAGGAGTGTTGTTGAGCAGGCGCATGGCATCATGAAAACTATTGGCATACATCTGCACCACTTCCATGGGCTCCAGTTGTTCCAGTTTTGCTTTCTTGGCAATCTTGTCTTCACCCGCATCGGCATCGTTTACCAAGTGGCCCACGTCGGTAATATTGCGCACATACCGCACTTTAAATTCCAGGTATTTAAGGTATCTAAAGAGTACATCAAAGGTGATGTAGGGTCTTGCATGCCCTAAATGTGGATCGCCATACACCGTAGGACCGCATACGTACATACCTACCGCCGGAGGGTTGATGGGCTCAAACTTCTCTTTTTCACGCGAATAGCTGTTGTACAAATGCAGGTTGTGCTGTTTCATGGCTGATTTGGAATTCTAAAGCAAATTTAGTTGGAGATGCCTTGACCAAGCGATTGGATGCAGACATTTTACTTTTAACAGCACATTTAAGGAAAACTAGGTTCTATCACTTGCCCTAAAAAGCACTTCCTTTTCTCGAGCCGAAAGCGATTCATATCCAGACTTGTGAATCTTTTCCAGTATGGCGTCGATCTCTGCCTGAGAAGCAGAGTTGGTACTACTACTGGTATTTGATCGTGCATTGGTGTTTTGATGCACTTTAAAGCTTGATTTAGGCTTGGGTTTAAAGGCCAATTGAAAAAACTCAAGTACACTGCTTATCCAGCCTCCCAGATTACGTCCCTTTTTAAGCTGTGTTACGTAAAGATAGCCTGTTAACCCTCCAGCCAAATGTGCTGTAATACCTCCTATGTTTCCTGAAATGAATATGAGATCAGTGATGATAGAGAATGCAGCAATGTACCAGATTTTGATATCGCCAAAAAAGAAGAGACGGATGGTAAAGTGCGGAGCCAGAGTGGCTGCTGCAATAATGAAGCCCGTTACCGCACCAGATGCGCCTACTAAATTGGAATTGACTGATAGTGTGGGCAGGGTGTTGGCAGCTACAATAAAGGCCAAACCACCTATAAGACCTGCCAATAGGTACAGCTCCACGGTTTTCTTATTACCCATAAGGCTGTGGTAAATTCTACCAAACCAAAACAGCCAAAGCATATTGAAAAGGATATGCCCTATTCCAAAAGAGTGTAGGAAAAAGTGGGTGACGAGTGTCCAGGGGCGTGAAACGAGTTTGCTTAGGTCTCCCGGCAAAAACATCCAATCACTAAAACTTCCATAGAGCTGGTCAAAAGGTGTCCACAAGGACATAATTCCCAGCGGAATTGCCATTGCCAAAAAGGCAACAACGTTAATGGCAATGATGTGAATTAGTGAATTGCCACTATTGATGATTCTTAGTTTGATATCGTCCCAAATGCTACCGTTCATTTGTACTACGCTTATCGCTTTGTTCTATGCTTACTTTACCAAACAGCAAAGGTGGCTTAAAGTTTCGCTTGTAACACTTCTTCACAAGCATTAGAACGCAAATTAATGCTTAACCCCAGCCGCTGGTATACTTTGTGGTGTCAATGGACTTTTTCTTCCGCAAAAGGAGGCCTATCCGTGGTTCAGGTAATAGGTATGGTCAATAATACCTTCATTAAACAACTGCTGCATTACCAGCTCGGTCATGTCGCTCTTAAAGGCAAATTCACTTCTAATATCCATCACATAGGCCTTTAACCTCATTTTGTAGAAAGGAACCCCATGGTGTACTTCATTAAAGAACAATACAACAACAGGCTTATTTAAATAAATGTACTTAGATACCTGAGCTGCTTCAATGGCTAGTTTTCGCACTCTTACTGTATCTACCATGGGCGGCAAATAGAGTTCGGCAACTACCTGGCAAAATGCTTCCCCCGTGTTGGAGTTTGACACAGAAGTATTCATGGCCTCACTGTTCGGTATGGTCACCATGGAATCATCGGGCGTAACTATTTTGGTAGACCTTAGGCCCATAGTGATTACTTCTCCATAATGACTGCCTACTTCAATTTTATCGCCAACCTTAAATGGACTGTCAAATAGGATGACAATGCCTGCAAAAATGTTCTTTAAAATATCCTGAGCGGCAAAACCCAAAGCCAAACCCAAAGATGCCATTCCGGCAAGTAGCGTTTGCCGTGGTGGTGAAAATACATTCACTATAATTACGTAACAGGCAAGCGACCAAAGTAGAATAGTAACTACTGGAATAAGGCCTTTTATAGCAATTCTGTGCCTGGTACTTCGCTCTGAAAAAGTTTCCAGCACCTTTTTTAAAACACGAACTACAAGCCAGGTGAAAAGTAGAATGAGCAGGCCTGCAAAGACTTTTTTGCCGGTAATGAGTGTGGTTTCCCTGGCAATTTCAGCAACACTTCGCTCATCGTTTTGATTTTCTTCCAAAGTGCTTTCTGCTGAGCCTTCTTCAGCAGGCGTTCTTTCGCCATCTTGGGGTGTGACCAATTCCACTTCAGTGCCTAAAATGCTGTCTTCTACCTGGCTAAAAGCGGGGGTGCACATGCATATTCCCGCCCATATACACCAGAGAAGTGCGCTATGTTTTAAAGCCTTCAATGAATTAAATTCCTTTTGGTGAGTACTCTAATTCCACTCCAGTGCAGTAGTGGATTTATCTTAATAAAATCATTTACAGTCTCAATAATGCCGTCTTTTTCCATGGAAGCCAAATGGGCACGAGTAAGGCTAGTGTCATAGCGCAGTACTTCATGAAGCTCCTTTATGCTGAGTCCGTCGTGCAACATGAGCGCATGTAAAATGGATACTTTCATATTGTCAAGGCCATTTAATATGTCTTTGACTGAAATAAGGTCATCCAAATGGATGGTTTGCTTATCGCTGAGTGTTGCGGCCAAGGCCCATTGCAATAAGGCAAGGCTCAGGCTTCCTTCGGAGAATTTATTTAGCTTTTCAAAAAAGCTGTTTTGCAGGTATTCATGCTTCTCCTTTAAACTCATCTTTTTGAGCTTTTTAGGACTTCCGGCTATGCTGTCAGAGAACCTGAGTTTAAAACCGCTTACATCATGACGCTTTAAAATAAGGGCTCGTATTTCTTGCTCGCTGGCAAATCCCATGCTGATGTTCCATCCAAAAAACTCGTGAATCCGGGAAGTTTTTTTCAGGTATTGAGAACTCATTTGTGAGAGATTTACTACCCAAAAAACGTGTCCATGAGTCAGACGAATAAGTTTCTGGAGCTCGTTGAGTATTTCGAAACCGTGTATCTTTCTTAAAAAGAAGCGCTGCAATTCATCTACCGCCACTATTCTCTTAAAACCACATTCCACCAAGTAGGTAGCCACATCTTCCACATCTTGAAACTTGGTTTGATTAAAGACCTCTCTGAGCAGTTCCATAAGCTCTTCAGAGTCTGAAATATTGTGATTGGGCTTCACCCTGTTTACCTGAACTTCATCAATATGGTCCTGTACAAAATAATTGAACAAAGTACTCAGGCCTGAGCCTTTGGGGCCAATAAGCAATACCGAGTCATGGTTTCCATTTTCCCAGCTTTCATAAGCCTGTTTCAGTTCTTTCAGTTCTTTCTTACGACCTACATAAAAGTTAAAATCTTCCAGTGGTTCGAGTCTGAAAAGTAATCGGTATATAAAAGGGAGCTTGTCAAAGCTCAATCGGGCATAGTTGAGATAGTTGGTAATGGACTTGTCAATGTCCGTGTTGGAGTTAGTTAGGGTTTCCTCTGTGGTTTTATAAAATGTAAGCACATACCTAAACCACTTCAACAGGCGCATAGAGCCCAATCCTAGGTTCTTTTTAAAGCTCTGCCTAAGGCTCAGATAATAGCTTTTGGTTTTATCAATAGCCTTTAGCTCTACAAGTTTTAAGTTCAGTTCTATGGCATCGTCTGCGTCGTTAAGCAGAAGCAATTTGTCTGAAAGCTCGTTGAGCGCTTCATCTAAGCTCGTATTGGCCGCTTCGGCTACTTTGAGTAATGACTGCTTCAGTTCGTCTATTTTGCCACGGGTTCGTTCAAAGCCTTCCGTTATAGCTTCCTGTGTTTCTTTGAGGCTTCCACTCCCGGTCTCGTAGTTGTTTTTTGCCGTTTCAAAAGTATAGGCATGTACATTACTTATCTCTACAATGGCGGGTTGAATGCGGTTGTTAATGGCCACTAGCTCGTTGTGAAGACTTTCCTTAGCCTTTCTAAGCGCACCAAAATATTGATGCTGTATTATTTCGCGAGGATTGATGAGGTTTAAATCCCTTTCCATCAACCGATCATTGGCATCAAACCCCCGTTTTACCGTGGTTTTTTCGTTTACAATAGAGAGCGAGTTCTGAAAATCTTGCTCAAGAGCTAAAGTTACCGATGGCAAGTTTTGGAACAACATCATTCGTGTGCTGGCAGGAATCACCTCTTTTTTAAAGATGCCATTAATACGCGTTCGTTCCTTTAACACGGTGTCATGAAGCAGTTTTTTATCATTATAAATCTCAGAAAAGGGCTCCTGAGAAGTTGTTAGAAATGATTCTATGCGTTCTACCTGGCCCAGTAAATGCCGGTGTACTTTTTTATTGAGCCTATCACATAGCTTTTTGGAATCAAGTCGCAAACGCTCGTAAAAGAGATGTAACTCATGACTTAAGAGCCAATTTTGCTTAATGACACGATGGTTTCGTTCAACCCTCTTTTGAAACCTTCCAAAACGACTGCTCACTTTGCCGAATCGTACTTCTGTGTATTCTTTATAAAAGAAAGAAGCGTTGAGCTCCATAGTACCCACCTTTGAAAGTGCCACGTTGGCAAGTACCATCACCTCTTGCAGTTGTGTTTTTATGTCCAATTCCAGATCGGACGCCAAGCGGTTAAAACCTTCAATAATGTGATCAAAGTCTTCCACCACAGCACCATGATTTCCTAAGTCTAAAGGTCTTGAAGAGCTGTGAGCAATGCGATTACTTAGGTCAAAAGCCTCAAACATTCTTGACAGTAACTTGGCCTCAGTATCCTGCAGAATGGTGAGTAGACGACGGCTCAATTCATATAGGAAAAAATGTCTGGCAACGTTTCTGGTACATACAAGCTGGGTAGCGTTCTCCTTTTTGCGCTTATTCTTTCTAAAAATGTTGCCAAAAGAGAGTTGTCCATAACGTATAGATCTCCCCAGCCGCTTGAAAGACTTGAGAAACTTAACCACTCCTGCATCGCCATTTTGTGCTTGATAGCGTTCTTCTGCCTGGAGTGTCAGTTCTTCTTCAGGAAGGCTTGCCAGGAGCCCTTCAATACTGTAGTAATAGGAAGGGAATTCTTCCCTGAGCCTGTGGCCGGCGATTAGTTTGTACTGGAAATCAACAATAGACCTAATGCGTTGACTGGCTTTTGCGCGACCCTTGGATTCATTGAGTTCTGATTCATTAAATACCTGCTGAATCTCAACACACATCTGACGAATCCCAAAAATGCGATCAGTTAAATTGGAAAGAAAGTACTCCTTAAGAGCACGTTCCATTTGAGCCTTGGTTGCTAAGTTTATCTCAGGCATTGCAGGGTAAGGGTTGCTAATATAGTTGAATAAGCAGCAAAGGCCTCAAATATATTCCCAAGGCTAAAAAGACACATATTTATTTGGGGCCGCTCACAGCCTCCAATACTTTCGCCGTATATATCCAGCGTATATGGAATTCAAAAAAGGAAACCTCAGTAAGAAGAGACTGATTGAGTTGTATGAAGGCATGTTATTGCCAAGAATGATTGAGGAAAAAATGCTGCTTTTGCTTAGAAAAGGGCAAATAAGTAAGTGGTTTGCGGGCATTGGACAGGAAGCTATTTCAGCAGGAGCTACGCTGGCTTTACATAGCGATGAATATATAATGCCTCTTCATAGAAACCTGGGAGTGTTTACCAATAGAAAAATTCCATTGAACAGGCTTTTTGCGCAATGGATGGGTAAAATGGAAGGTTTTACAAAAGGGCGTGACCGTTCGTTTCATTTTGGAACCAATGAGCATCACATCTGTGGGATGATTTCTCACCTGGGGCCTCAATTGAGTGTGGCGGCAGGTGTGGGTCTGGCACATAAACTTAAGAAGGAGCAGAAATGCTCTTTGGCTTTCACTGGAGACGGAGGAACGTCGCAGGGGGAGTTTCATGAGGCACTCAATACGGCAGCGGTTTGGAAGCTTCCTGTCATTTTCGTGATTGAAAACAATGGATACGGCCTCTCTACCCCGGTAAATGAGCAATATGCTTGTGAGCAGCTTGCCGATAGAGCTAAGGGCTATGGCATGGAAGGAATTACCATAGACGGAAACAACATTGTTGAAGTATACAATACCATACAACGCGTTGCCAGGGATATTCGCAAGAACCCGCGACCCATACTCATTGAGTGTATGACTTTTAGGATGAGGGGACATGAAGAGGCTTCTGGCGTCAAGTATGTTCCAAAGGAGCTCCTGGCACATTGGGCTGAGAAGGATCCCCTGGCACAGTATGAGTCATGGATGTTAAAACATGGACACATAGATGCTGATAAGGTAGAAACTACCAGAAAGGAGTTTTCCAGTCAAATCAATACCGCATTGGATGAGGCTTTGGGCTATGCTGAAATAGAAGGTGATGTACAAACCGAACTAAATGATGTATACGCACCGCATACCCCGCAAATAACCTTGCCCCAAACATCGAGTACTAAAACCATGCGTTTGGTGGATGCTTGTGCCGATGCGCTTAACATGGCCATGGACAAATGGCCTGAGTTGGTAATAATGGGACAAGACGTGGCCGACTATGGTGGAGTGTTTAAGGTAACTGAAGGGCTCATGGAGAAGTACACGGGTGATCGTGTGCGTAATACAACCCTGTGTGAATCTGCCATTCTGGGTATTTCTCTTGGAATGTCCATTGGTAAAATGAAGTCAGTGGTAGAAATGCAGTTCTCAGATTTTGTGAGTTGCGGTTTCAATCAAATTGTCAATAACCTGGCTAAAATTCATTACCGATGGGGGCAAAACGCCGATGTGGTGGTGCGCATGCCAACGGGCGGTGGTGTTGCCGCGGGGCCATTCCATTCGCAGAGTACTGAAGCGTGGTTTGCCCATACTCCAGGCCTGAAGGTGGTATACCCCTCCAATCCGGTTGATGCAAAGGGTTTGTTGTTGGCATCTATTGATGACCCTAATCCAGTACTCTTTTTTGAACATAAGGCCCTGTATCGTAGCATCAACGATGAAGTGCCTGAGGCTTACTATACTCAGGAAATTGGCAAAGGAGCCATTGTACAGGATGGTGCCGACATAAGTGTTATTACCTATGGTGCGGGTGTACATTGGGCATTAGAACTTGCGCAGGAACTCACTGATGTAAGTATAGAAATAGTTGATTTAAAAAGCCTATTGCCCTGGGACAAGGAGCTTGTTTCAGAATCGGTGAAAAGGACAGGAAAGGTGGTAGTTTTGCATGAGGATTCGATAAGCCTTGGAATTGGTGCAGAACTTGCATCATATATTTCTGAAAACTTATTTGAGTTTTTAGATGGCCCTATTAGGCGGGTTGGTGCTCTTGACACTCCAGTGCCTTTTGTAAAGAGTCTGGAGGCGAACTATTTACCGAAGAATCGTTTAAAAGACGCGGTAATGGAGCTAAATGCCTATTAGGGATTAGCGTTTCTGCCAGTGGGCGGAACATCTTTTAGATAGATAAAAACACGTAGATGTTTAAATTGGCACTTGTGAAAAGATGCATCTTAGCGCTCTCATTATTAGGAGTGATTCCATTTTTTGGAATTGCACAAGAGTGTCAGATTCACTATCAGAATGTTGATGTAAGCGAAGGCCTTTCAAGTGGTTATATAAACGATATTACCCGAGACGGAAATGGTTTCCTTTGGATTGCCACTCAAGATGGTATAAACCGCTATGATGGCCGGCAAGTAGACGTTCATAGAACCAACCCGGGCGACTCTTTGGGATTGGCCTTTGACAATGTAACTGCTATAGGTGCATATGACAAGGGAAAGCTCTTGTTGGGAGGTGCAGTAGGGGAGCTTCAATTTTTAGACTTTATAGAAGAAACCAGCGCTGTGGTAAAAGTGCCTGAGTTGAAGGGGAAGGCAGTAAAGCATATTGAAATAGCCGATGGCATTATTTATATAACCACCGAAACAGATTTGGTTCTTTTAGAGAAATCAAACAAAAAGATCAAATCAGTAAACCCCTTGAAAAACCTGGGTGAAATCTTCTTTCTTGAAAAAGACCACCTTGGTATGCTCTGGCTCAGCGCGGAGAACGGATTGTACATTGGAAGAAACAATGGTGGGTTTAAGAAGCTTCCCAAAAGCGAAAATTTTGATCTTATTGACATCACTGGCAATAACAACGAGAGTTGGGGCCTTAGCCGAAATGGTCTTTTTCACATAGGCAGTAACCTGCAACCAGAACGGGTGAGCATTGAGAATTTCAGGGTAAAGGAATTTGGCTTTAAAATGGTCGCCGTAGTGGACGATAAAGTGCTATTGGGAGGGGAGAAGAATGGTTTTTGGGTTTTTGACAAGAAGAGCAGTCGAATTATTGACTGTAGTGATTTCTCTGGCGATTATCCATACTATACCAAAATAAACACCTTCTTAAACGATAAAGATGGTAATGTCTTCATAGGCACGAATGGTGATGGAATGATGCACTTCAATCTGGAGTCCATTTTTACACCATTTGATTTAATAAAGCTTGATAAAAGGAAGTACTACCATAGCGATGCCTTTTTCCACGATTCTACGGGGCTTCATGTAATGGCCGAAGAGAAGATTGTTATTTTTAACCAGGCTGGGGGAGTAACAAAAACGATTGCATTAAGATCAGACCTACCCGCTCATATCACTGACATGGTGTTTATGGAACCATACTATGTTGTGAGTACTAATGAGGGAGTGGTACTGCTGGATAAGAATGGAAATACTTCCGATCGCTTAAGTTTTGACGAAGAAGACCCACTTAGCCTTACTTCCAATCAAATAAGTGGTCTTCAAATATTTAATGATAAGGTGTGGGCCGCCTCAAATAAAGGACTTAGTGAGATAGATATAGCAAGTGGTATAGTTAAGCGTCACCTGGAAGGAGAGCACATTACTGATGTTTCATCTAATGGAAAAAGACTGCTTATTGCTACCCCAACGGAACTTTTTGCCTTCAATTCAGGAGCCACAAAAACTGAGGTAGTGGAGATTGAAGGAATTGAAACAGAAGAGGCCGTTTCAATAACCAGAATACTGGAAGGTAAAAAGACTATATGGATTGGTACCAAAGCACATGGCCTATATAAAACCAATCAAAAGACCGCTAACTCCTATGTTGTGAGTGGCGTATTTCTGGACAAGCTTTCGTCGCCCTACGTAAGCTCAATGGTATCTGATGCCGCTGGTAATCTTTGGGCAGCGACCCTTATGGGACTCAATTTGGTATTCCCCGTACAGGGACGAGTGGTTACGTTTTATGAGAGCGATGGTTTGGTGTCAGAAGTATTTGATTCCAGAAACGCAGTGGCCACTCATTCTAAAATTATATTTAATTCAAGACGCGGGCTTATTGAGTTTGATCCACAGCAGGTGGAGTTGGGCCACAAACCGCCACAAATTGTGCTCACCGGAGTAAAAGTATCAGGAGCCGATGTGTACAACGAATACCAAACTGCGAGCCTGGAAAAACTGGAAGTCAATTATTTTGACTACAATTTCAGCCTCTCTTTTGCTGCTCTGGACTTCAATGCTCCCGAAAAAGTAAAATACGTTTACAAGCTGGAAGGCTTAAGCAATGAATGGGTTGATTTGGCCAACGCAAATGAGGTTACCTTCTCAAGTTTGAATGAAGGCAATTACACGTTAAAAGTAAAGGCTTACGGAAGTCATGGTGAAGAAAGCACTAATGAGCTGGTTCTTAAAATCAGCATCAATCCACCATTCTATAAAACCCTTTGGTTTAGGATACTGGCCATCGTTTTCACACTGGGTACGGTAGGTTCTTTTTACCTCATTAGAATGAGACGTGTAAGGGTGCGTAACAAGCTTCTTGAAAGGGAGGTAGAGAAAAGAACCATGCGTCTCAGACAGCAAAACCGTGAGCTGGAAGAAGCCAAGGAGAAAGCTCTGGCTTCCGACAAGGCCAAATCGGAGTTTATGGCAACTATGAGTCACGAAATCCGCACACCTATGAACGGTATTTTGGGTTCAGTGAGCTTGTTGCAACAAAGTGACCATACCAATGATCAAAACGATCAATTCAATATTATCTCAGAATGTGGCGATAACATGTTGGCCATTATCAATGAGATTCTGGACTACTCTAAAATTGAAACTGGAAAATTACAGCCGGTTGTAGAAGAGTTTGACCTTATTGCATCCCTTCAGGCCACTATGGAAGTTCACGCTTCCAGAGCTCATGGAAAAAGTCTGGACTTTACGGCCTATATAAGCCCTCAGGTGCCCAGAATGGTAAAGAGCGATAAGTCAAGAATTTCTCAATTGCTCAACAACGTGGTGTCCAATTCAGTGAAGTTTACCAGAAAAGGACATGTTGCCGTTGAAATTGGCGTTAAAGAGGCAAGAGGCGATGGCAGCATTGATTTATTGTTCAAGGTATCTGACTCAGGTATAGGAATTCCAAAAGAAAAGCAAGCCGAGATATGGGAGGCTTTTAACCAGGCAGACAGTTCTTCAACCCGTGAATTTGGTGGAACGGGCCTTGGGCTGGCCATCTGTAAGAGTATTGCCAAAATAATGGGCGGTGAAATATGGATGGAGAGCGAAGAAGGAAAAGGTTCTACGTTCTATTTTACAATTCCGGTATTGGGCAAGGAACGCAATACACAACACAAGGTGGCAACACCCACAAAGGCTCTTTTTGCTACCAGTAGCCCTAAAGTGAATGAATTGTTGGGCAGGTATGCAGAAGAGATTGGTATGACGTACGATGCTTTCACTGACCTGCAAAGTATGTCTTCATACAACGATGAAGAGAAGTACGATGTAGCCTTTGTAGATCAGAGGGCTCTTACCTACGAGTTTGCTGAAGACATTCCTGTAATGGCTAAGAAGGTCTTTCTCATGCGTTCAAAATCAAGTCAGCTGGCCGAAGACGCTCTTCCCTCAGGCGTTACTGCAATGGTATCGCTTCAGCCATGGCGCAAGGAGTTTCAGGAGCTCTTTATTGATAAAAAGAAGGAATCTAAGGAAGTAGCCGAAGCCCCGGTTGACCTGGATGTTGAAGACTTGAGCTCCTTGAGAATTTTATTGGCTGAAGACAATAAGATCAACCAAATGGTGACCAAGAAAATCTTCAAGAAGCTTGGATTGACTATTGATATAGCTGAGAACGGAAAGATTGCGGTGGACATGGAAAAGACCAAGAGCTATGACATCATACTCATGGACCTTTTAATGCCTGAGATGGACGGTATGGAAGCAACGAAGTGTATTCGGGAAGAAACGGGAATGGGTAAACCTTACATTGTGGCTTTTAGCGCTAACATTTTCAATCAGGAAAAATCGCACTTCGAGGAAAAAGGTTTTAACGGGGTGCTTAGCAAACCCGCAAAACTTGATGATATAAGTGCAATTCTAAAAGAAGCACAACAAGCCATTGGAGTTTAGTAGCCCAATACCTTGCCCTTTTGTGAAGCCGGTATTCCCTTTTCCATCCACAGAGGCATAGGGTCGTCTTTTAGATAGTAATTGAAGAAGCCAAACATTCTATGGCTCAAATCAACCTTATTGGCTCTTTTGGTAAGATTGTGTTCTTCGTTGTTATACACCAGCATCCAAACGGGTTTTTCCAGGCGTCTTAATGAAGAGAAATACTCAATTCCCTGGTACCATGGCACCGCACCATCATTGTCGTTATGCATTATGAGCAAAGGCGTTTGTACCCGGTCGGCATAAAAGAGAGGAGAGTTCTCAAAATAGTCTCTTGAATTGCTCCATAAGTCACCGCCCAGCCTACTTTGGCCGCGTTCGTACTGAAAGGCCCGGCTCAAGCCGCTTCCCCAACGAATGCCTCCGTAGGCACTGGTCATATTGGCAACCGGGGCACCCGCCATACCACAGGCAAAAAGATCTGTTTTGGTAATTAAATAAGCCGTTTGGTAGCCACCCCAGCTCTGGCCTTGTAATGCCAGTCGGTCTTTGTCAATATAAGAGCGTTCGTTTACGAGCTTTAAAACTCCCGGAAGGATGCAATTAAAGGCGCTTTGTCCCGGTTGTCCGTCTTTGTAAACAATATCAGGAACAAATACAAAGTAGTCGTTGCTACAGTAAAATGACCGTGATACTGTACTGGCAGAGGGCCTGGGCTCCTGATAACTGTTGATATAGTCAGAGAGCTGTTCGTAGAAGTACACAATCATTGGGTACTTCTTTTTAGGATCAAAGTTCTCAGGCTTGTAAAGCACGCCTTGTAGTTCCTTTCCATCTGTGTTGATGTAATCAACCAACTCGGTCTCATACCATTTATAGCGCCGCTGTTGAGGATTAGTAAAGCTAAGCTGTTTGTAACTGTGACGTGTAGCCACAAATAGTTCTGAATAGGTACCCGATTTGATCAATCGGTACAATTGAGTGCCGCTATATGCTGACCTTTTGTAATACCTGTAGGATGCACCTCTGTGATCCACCTTTTCAGGCAGCTTACTTTGCCAGTCCCATTGAGCTTCAGAACTCACCTTGGTAGCCTTATTAAAAACAGAGAAATGCAGTGGCTCTTCAAGGCTTATGTAAGGCTCTGTATTCTTTTTAATGACTCTATATACTTCCTTGTTGTCTTTATTGCCACCAAGGCGTCTTGGCTGCGTTTTACCGCTGGGATCAAAGAGCCATACACCATAGCGATCGTTCAGTATCAAGTGTTGGTCGTTCTCAGTCCATCCCCCAACACCATAGCTATTGGGCAAAGCCGGATGATCGTCTTCAGCATCTGTAAATGCCTTGGGCATATCTGCATTCAGGTGGGTGCGCTTTCGTTTCTTAAGATCCATTAACCACCAGGAACCGTCTTCCTGACTGTACCAATACATATACTTTCCCTGTGGCGAAAGACCGGCACGTCCCTTGAGTTTCTTTAGAATAAGTTCTTTTTTCTGCGTTTTAACGTTGAGCAGGTATACATCGCGAGCCCACGGATAGGCCCAGCTTTTTTCCTTGTAATAAGGGCTTGCATCTCTTGCCAGGGCATAGTTGCCCTCTCGTTGGTTTGATATAGAAATGTTTTCTCTAATGCTTTCCGTTAGCTGTGAAATACCCAGCTTTTTCATGTCAACGAAACACAATAAGGAGGCCTTCTTATCCTTTTCCAGCTCACTTTGTTGCTGTGGCTGCAATCTTCCTTCATGATGACTCCATACGTCCAGTTTGGGTTTTTCTTCTTCCAGAATGGTGCTGTCCTTTTTATAATTAGGTGCTTTCTTTTCAATGCCAAAAAAGAGTCTTTGACCGTTCGGAGAGAAGCTCAACTCGCCATTTGTGCTTACAAGATGCCCCAGAGACAAATCGTTGCTGTCAATACTGGTAAGTGCACCGTCGCTATTAAAGTCAAATAGGTTGAGACTGTAGAACTTATCTTCTTCTTTTTCTTCCTGTTCGGTGCTTAAGAGGGCAAATCTGTTTTCAAGAGTATCTGAAGTAATGTTTTTGATAGCCTCAGCATCCAGAGTTCTTTTAACTGCACTTCCAGTGGCCGTATTCAGTACATAAACACCTTTTTCAAAAAGACTATCGCCTTTTGAATGAAAAACGCAATAGCTACCCTTGTGGCTAAGAGCGTAGGAAGTAACCTGAGGAAACTCCCATTTGCGTCCTGATGAGGTTTGATACAATACCAGCGAGGGTTTGTCGTCCTTGTCCTTCTTGGTGCTTTTTTTCTTTTCTACTTTATCAGTACTGTCGTTGTCTTCAATTTCAGGTTCTGGAAGAGCTTCTTCCTTCAAATAAGCTATGCAGTTTCCATTTGCTTCCGGAACTTTCCAACTGCTCACCAAGTCAAGAAAAACCTTCTCACGCGTTGAAAGGCGTATGAAGTACAGAGAGTCTTTGGGAAAATTCTCTTTTTTTTCTTCCTTGAGCTTTAGTGCCCTTTTTTCTTCATGTGCCTGGGTTACTCTTGCTACTATATAGGGTTTTTGGTGAAGCAGAGCATAGCTTGAAACACGTTTTAGAGTGTCAATTTGCACCTTTTCTAAAGAATGGTACACCAGCTGTGCGTCGCCTACCTGGGGTTCAATTCTATAACTAACCCATTTTCCTGCGGTAGAAATCTTGATGTTCTCAAGATGTTTCCATTGATCAAAGTCCTTAACCGTGAGTGCTTTCTTTTGAGCAACAGCAAAAAGAGGAAGCAAGAGAAGAAAAAAGACGTTTCGTTTCATAGACGACTAATAAGGGCACAAAATAAAAAGCCTGAGGCGGGTAACCTCAGGCTTAAAGTATAAACGGTTGTCGTTTTTAAGTTAATTGAACCTATCTGCCTGATTTGTCAAAGTCAACCACCACAGGAGTTGCAATGAACAGAGAAGAATAGGTTCCAACCAATACACCTACAAGTAGGGCAAATGAGAAGCCTCTAAGAATCTCACCACCGAAGATGAAGAGTATTAGTATCACGAATAAAGTAGTAAGTGAAGTAATGAACGTTCTGCTTACCGTTTTATTCAGGGCTCCATTAATGGTTTCTTTCAAAGGAGCTTTGGTATGTAGCGTGAGTGACTCCCTAATACGGTCAAATACTACCACCGTATCGTTAATGGAGTAACCGACGACAGTAAGTATGGCCGCAATAAAGGCCTGATCCACTTCAAGGTTGAAAGGTAGAACTCCCCAGAAAAGAGAGAACAGACCCAATACGAAGAGTACATCGTGCGATAGGGCCAACAAGGCGCCAAGCCCATATTGCCATTTTCTAAAACGCACCACCACGTATATAAAGATCGCGATCAATCCAATTACAATAGATTTTATGGCGGCTTCCTTAATATCTCTTGCAAAAGTTGGTCCTGATTTTTGGCTCTTTTCAATTTCATAAGCTCCAGCGCCTACTACCTCGTCCAATCCTGACTTCAGTACCTCTTCTACTTCAGTATCTACAGTTTCAGACTTGTCTTCAATTCGATACTTAGTGGTGATCTTGTGTTTGTTATCGCCTCCAAAGGTTTTTACTTCAGGAGCACTACCAAATTTTGCAGTAAGTGCATCTCTTACAGGTACAATGTCTTCATTGCTTTCATAGGCAACTATATATGATCTACCACCTTCAAAGTCTACACTCAGGTTAAGGCCGCGGGTCATAAGAGAAACCATACCGGCTACAATTACAATACCTGAGATAATGTAGGCCACTTTTCTCTTACCAATGAAGTTCCAATTGAAACCCTGGAAAGCCTTCATAGTTGACTCAGAACCAAACTTGATGTTTTGCTCTGTCTTAAGCATCCACTCAAAAATGAGACGGGTAAGGAAGATTGAACAGAACAGTGAAGTAAGAATACCAATCACCAGGATAATAGCAAAACCACTGATAGGTCCTTTACCTAAGAACAGGAGTATTAAACCCGTAAGAAGGGTAGTAAGGTTGGCATCAATGATAGATGAGTAAGCGTTTTTATAACCGTCCGAAATGGCCAGTTTAATTCCTTTACCAGCTTTTAATTCTTCGCGTATACGTTCAAAGATGAGCACGTTGGCATCTACTGACATACCAATGGTCAATACAATACCAGCCATACCAGGAAGTGTAAGAGCTGCGTGGAAAGAAGCAAGGATACCAATGATGAAGAACAAGTTGGCTACCAATGCAATGTTGGCTACTACACCACCTTTGTTGTAGTATACAATCATAAAGATCAATACAAGGATTAGTCCTGCTACAAGCGATGTAAGCCCGTTTTTAATTGAAGCAGCACCCAGAGTTGGTCCTACAGTTTCTTCTTCAACAATATCAACCGTTACAGGAAGTTTACCAGCCTTAAGTACGCTGGCAAGGTCTTTCGCTTCAGCAATGGTAAAAGAACCCGCAATAGAAGAACTACCACCACTAATGGCTTCGTTTACGTTAGGGAACGAATAAATTCTGTTGTCAAGCGAAATGGCAATTGAGTTACCCACGTTGGCTGCGGTAAGGTTTTTCCATTCCATAGCCCCTCTTGGGTTCATTTTCATGCTTACCTCAGGCTCACCACTTATCTGGTCATACGTTTGAAACGCATCTGTAATGGCGCTACCGTCCAATGGAGCTTTACCATCGGCTTGCGCTTTAAGGGCAATGAGCCTAAAAACCTGTCCTTTATCGTCAATGGGCTTAATGTCCCACATAAATTTCATCTCTGAAGGAAGTACCCTTTTCACCTCTTCGTACCTCAGGTACTCCATGATTTTGTGGGTATCCTTTCTTACGGCATAACCTGCAATAGGACCTTGAGAAATTTGGTTGTTTTGAACCGGAGGCTGAAGCAACTGATACAATGGAAACTTCTGTGCGGCTTCTTCTTGAGCAATGGACTGCTTTACAGAGTCAATTTGCTCTGGAGTCATGTTGCTGGTATCCGGAAATTCATCTGAAGATTCAGATGTTAGGGCATCGATTGCGTCAGTTGAGTCATTCTTTAATGAATCGGGAGTTGACTCATCATCACCAAGAAGAGCTGCAACCGCATCGTCAGCATCATTACCACCTTCTGTAGTTGTGTCACTGTCAGTGGTAGACTCTTCGTCTAAGCCAAGCTTGTCAACCAATACTTCATTTACACTTACAAAGTAGTTGTTCACTAGTTCAGCAGACTCATAGGTCTCCCAGAAATCCAATTTGGCCGAACGCTTAAGCAATTGACGAATACGTTCTGCATCATCAACACCTGGAAGTTCAATGGTAATTCTGGTAGAACCTTCCTGACGAATGGTAGGTTGAACTACACCAAATTCATCAATACGAGTTCTGATAATATTTTTCGTACGCTCAATGGCTTCTTCCGCTTCATTATTGATGAAAGCAATTACCTGCGCGTCTTTGTCCTCTGCCGTTCTATCAAACTTGTCAATGTTCTCTTGTGTATCAAAAGCTCTGAAAAGGCTCTCACCGTTTGCAATAGATGCATAAGCAGCGGCAAACAGGTTTACATAAGGTTCTTGGCTGGTTTGTTGTTGTTGGTTGGCAATGGTAAGCGCTGACTTTACATTTTCATTCCCGCCACTAAGACGAGTAATTAGTTTGTCAAGAGCTATCTCTAGAGTCACGTGCATTCCACCTTGGAGGTCAAGTCCCAAGTTGAGTTTTTGCTTCTTGCAATCTGAATAAGTGTACTGTACAAATCCGAGATCGTACACATCTTCACGCATCATTGAATCTAAATAAGCTGACTCCGCTTTGGCTAAAGCCGGGTTGTCAACTTCCACATCGCCAGTAAGTTTCACGGTATTCTCGGCGTATTCTTTGGCATCACTTTCTACCAGGGTGGTTACTACCGAGAAGGACATGTAGAACAGGCAAGCTATAGCGAGCGCTATGCTAAAAACCTGTATCGCACCTTTACTTTTCATTTATTTCGTTGGTTTTCTAAACTATAACTATTTGATTTACAAGTAGTAAGATTAGGAATTTAAGTACAAAGCCGCGAATTTAAGGTAAGAGCCCATATTACACAACCAATAGAGAGGCTATCGATTGATTTCCACAAACTTTTTAATGTCCTTTCGCTGACCCATTAAAATCAATAAATCTCCCTCAAAAATGGAAGTTGTAGGCTTGGGAACACCAATTGTGTGCATCACCTTTACCACATCCTTACCCTTTACTTCCTCAAAACACCTTTTAATAGTTATTAGGTTGAGGTTGTACTTTTCACGAAGTTTAATATCAGTTAAGCTTTTATTGATGATTCCTGAAGGTGTTACCACCTCAACAATCTCATATCCATCAGGCAATTCAAAGAAGGTGAGTACATCAGGATTGAGCAGTCTCTGAGCTACGTTGATACCTACTTCATCCTCAGGTGTAAGAATTTCTTCAATGCCCATTTGTTGTAGAATGGTGGTTTGCGTGGGCGATGACGAGCGCGTAATGAGGCGTTTTACCTTCATTTCCTTAAGAAGAGCAGAAGTAAGCAATAGTGCTTCAAAGTTTTCTCCAATGGCCACAACCACTGCGTCCATGTTTACAACGTCGTGCGATTCAAGAGCCTTTATATCGGTAGAGTCAAAGGCCACTGCGTAGGCTACCTCGTCCTTAATTTGTTCTACCCTGTCGGCACTGCAATCTATGGCCAGTACTTCGGCACCCCTTTGAGCCAGGGTTCGGGCTATGCTCATGCCAAACCTTCCCAGGCCTATTACTGCAAACTTGTACGCCATGTAGATTCAGATTCCAAATATTGATGCAATATACGTAGGGCCTTTTCGAAGCTATTATTGTTGTTTACCACGATATCTACTTTATCCTTAAAGGGAAAAAGGTACTTCTCAAAACAGGGAATTACGTGGTGGTCCCATTGGTAGGTCACCATTTCAGGACTTATGCCACGCTCGCGCGTATCACGTGCAATTCTGCGGGCAAATCGAATTTTTTCGTCGGCATTAATAAATACCTTAAGGTCCAGCTGTTCAAAGACTTCCTTGAAGTAGAAAATAAAGAGCCCTTCAATTAGAATAATGGGTCGGCTTTCCAGGTTCTTGTAAGTCTTATCCGCTACATCGGGATTGTTGAAGTGGTACTCCTCAATTGTAATGGACTTACCTGATTGAAGCTGGGCTAGAGCATCCAAAAATTGCTTCTTATTAATACTATCAGGCACGTCAAAGTTTACTACGCCATTCTCATCAGGACATTGCTCCTCAAAAGGTTTATAAAAATCGTCCAGTGAAAGTACTGTGGCACGTTCTCCCAACGATTTTGACAGTTGCCTTAAAAAGCGACTCTTACCACTGGCGCTTCCACCTGCAATACCTATTAGGTAAGGTTTCATTGCTTAATCGTTAGCAGCCTTCCATCTTCGGGCAACCCAGGCACCGCTTTCTTTGTTTTCGAGTACTTCCTTGCTGTTAGATCCGTCTGACTGTTTTTCGAAAAGTAAAGCCGCGACAGCAGCAACCATTGCCTCGTCGTTTTTATCAGTGGTATTTAGGTATTCAGGCTTAAAGTGATTACCAACAAAATGTGTGGTATATGCTCCTGAGATAAAGGCATCGTGTTGCATTACAAACTTTCCAAAAGGCAAAGTACTTTCAATACCCTCCAATTGAAATTCATCAATTACCCTGATCATTTTTTGAATGGCCGCATTTCGATCTTCTGCATGCACTACAATTTTGGCAATCATAGGGTCGTAATGAACCGGAATTTCCATCCCTTCTTCAAAGCCGCTATCTACTCTTACACCCAGGCCATCAGCTGGTCGGTATTTTTTGAGTGTACCGGTAAAGGGAAGAAAATTGTTTGCCGGATCTTCTGCATACAAGCGCAGTTCAATTGAATGACCATGTATATACATGTCATCCTGAGAGAACGAAAGCTTTTCGCCACGGGCTACTTTAATCTGCTCTTTAACCAAGTCAAGTTGGGTAATCATCTCCGTTACAGGATGCTCCACTTGCAAACGCGTGTTCATTTCAAGGAAAAAGAAATTCATTGACTCGTCCAGGAGGAACTCAACCGTTCCTGCGCCTTCGTAATCGCAAGACTGCGCTACCTTCAAAGCCGCTTCGCCCATTGCTTTTCGAATTTCAGGAGTGAGTACAGCAGATGGGGCTTCTTCAACCACCTTTTGATGCCTTCTTTGAATGGAGCAATCCCTCTCAAAGAGGTATACACCATTGCCGTGGCTGTCACACAATACCTGAATTTCAATATGCCTTGGGGCTGTTACATACTTCTCAATGAAAACTGATCCATCACCAAAAGCAGATTGCGCTTCTGAAATGGCTCTTTTCATTTCTTCCTCAAGGTGTTCGGCTTCATGGACAATACGCATGCCCTTTCCGCCACCACCAGCGGCAGCTTTTATAAGTATGGGGTAGGTAATTTTTTCAGCAATGCGCTTGGCCTCCTCCACATCAGTAATGGCACCATCAGTACCACCCAGCATAGGAATATCGTATTTAGATACAGTTTCCTTAGCAGCAAGTTTGTTGCCCATTACCTCAATGGCATGGGCTGAAGGGCCAATGAATTTGATACCCGCTTCTCTTACAGCGTCGGCAAAAGAGGCATTTTCTGAGAGAAATCCGTAACCGGGATGTATTCCATCAGTTCCAGTTTGCTTGGCAATCTCAATGATTTTATCGCCCAACAAATACGATTGTGACGAAGGTGCAGGGCCAATACAATAGGCCTCGTCTGCATACCGTACATGTAGTGCATCAACATCAGCTTCAGAATACACTGCCACAGTTGCAATACCCATCTCTTTCGCTGAGCGAATGACACGTAAGGCAATTTCTCCTCTATTGGCAATCAGGATTTTCTTCATTCTTCCAAATTGTGCTTCAAAATTAAATTTCAAAAGTTGCTGAGCCCAATTAATTAAGAGACTCCTGCAGAAATGCTTGATTAATAGCGTAATGCCAGGATTTGTAGCACAGGAGATCATTGAGAACTTACAGTACGCAGTGCAGTAATTTGAAATAAGATGCATCCCTCATACAACCTCTTTTCAAGCCTTGCCGTACTGTCTTTAAATCGTCCCGCTATTGAAAAATTTTTATTAGAAAAAGCAATGAATATTTTCAAGCTGTAAAGACGCTGACTCACCGCCAAAGAAGTATTTTTTTCCAATCGACTAGGTTCGCCAAAGCTTAGAATTGGATGCCTTTGCGCATGAGAAGCGCATTTTAGGCCAGAATTCCTTTCTGCCCCAGAATTTCTGATGATACCGATGGAGCTCCTCCGGAGATCCAAACAGAATTCGTATGCCCTGCAAATGATGGGTGTGTCAATAAATAATATTTAAATAATTACTAAAACCGTACAGAATGAAACGGAGCAAACATCCTATGAAAACATTTCTGCGGGTACTTTTAGGGTGCCTGCTGTGCACAAGCACGCTGTGGGCGCAGCCCCTTAATTTTTCAATGAAAGGCATTGGCCCTAACCACTACGAGGGTTGTGAAGACTATGAAGTTACTTTTAGAGTAGTCGTACCAGGCTCAGCATCAATAGACGATGTAGAGCTTATTAGTGGTGATAGAACAGAGACCTATATAAAAACCAACGAGTGGAAAGTAACAGGTCGTGTTTACACTTTTGTATACTCTTTCGATGCCGGTACTTACAACCCTATTCTCCGCGTAAAAAGAGGCGGAGGCAATTGGGAAGAAGAAGTATTGGACTCCACCCTAAAGGTATTTACCAACCCCACAGCACGGTTTCGCATAACAGGTGACTCATCACAATGTTTTGAAGGAAACGAAGTATGCTTTAAGGATATCTCAACCATGGGTAAAGAGAAGCATAGAATTACAGGAACCAGTTTTGACCTGGGTGATGGTACCCACGTAAAAGACAAAGACTCCTTTTGCTACTCATATCCTGAGCCAGGAAAGTTTGGTATACTATTAACCGTGGTAGATGAAAAAGGCTGTAGCGATGAGCTTTTTATTGATAGCCATGTTGAAATTTATGACAATATAGGTGTTGAGTTCAGAGCCATAGGCCCGGTAGGTTGTCCGTGTACAGATATTCGATTCAACAACTTTACAAAGTTGGATACCAACAAGGTAGACTATTGGATTTGGGACTGGGGAACCGGAAATGGTAAGAAGTCAAAGGACACTTTTTATATGGATACACTCGACCACAGGTTGAACTGGTGGACCGGGTTTAAGCGTAGGTATTGCAAGGATGGATACCATTCGCCTAAACTGGTGGTTGTATCGAAGGATGGATGTAAGGATTCAATGATACTTAAAGATGCAGTTCGGGTAATCAATTATAATTTCGACATTACCTGGGTGCCTGATACCCCCTGTTTCTCAGGGAACCAGATCAGGTTTAATATGCCACCAAGGCCAAATGCCACAAGTAATACCTGGACATTTGGAGATCCCGCTTCAATGAATCTCAATACTGTCAGAGACGATTGGAGTCCATCTCACCGATTTGTGGGTGGTCCTAGTTTCTACAATGTGACACTATCAATTTTAGAGCCACCATGTCCTATGAGAGATACCACAATATGTTATGTGAAACTCAAAGGCCCAATGGCCGTAATTAGTCTCAGCCCTGTAGCTTTTCCAAATGATTGCATTGATCCGGTTGAAATTCCAAAGGAACATTTCCTTAGGATTAAATACGACGAGTGCTATAGAGAGTCATTGGCTGAAATGGATCCCGCGGGCGATGTGGTAGAATGGGTGACTTCAAACAATTCGAATAAATCATTGATTGATAGCTATTTTGTTTACTGCAACCCCAATATTATAGGTAAGACCGCAAACAACGCAGTTTCAGCAATGGGTGCCGGTACTAATGAATGCAATGGGCAATACGTAACCGATTCAATTCCAATTTTTGAAGCTCCTATCAATGGCGTAAATGGCAACTGGCGCTATCGATATAGAAGGTTTACGCAGTCCGGGACAAATAACTGGAAGTGGACTGACCCAATGCCTTATAGAGATTCTTTGCAGATTACCGACTCCTTAATCCCCGTAGGAGGTGGTGCCAAAGTAGAAACTACTTTTTGGGTACACCAGCCTTTCCTAGGCCTTCATAAGCTGAATGTGAATGGTACTGACTACATATACAGAATTGTAAATACACCCATCAAACATAATGGAGGTACTTATAGACCACCTATGTTTAGAGGTACTACCGTAGATGATGACGGTTGTGGTGTTGACTGGCGAAATATGCACGATAGCGATTTGGTAACCCGTAATTGTGGTGGCCCCAACTTAGTGCAGTTTACCAACAATTCAATTAAGTTCCGATTAAGAGGGAGAGGCAAGAGCCAAAAACCACATCATCCATATGGTGAGTTAGATAACTTCCCTGACGCCTTTTCATTTCCCAATACCATAGATTCTTGTGCTACCAATATTAACTGGCCGTGGGCAACCGATAGCATGTACTATCTGTGGGATTTTGGTGACAACAGTGATCAATGTACTACCTATTTTGATGCCAACAGGAAAATACAAGTGAAGGGGCAAAACCCATCAGGTGATCCTCTTCAATGTAAATTCTCAGAATTGCCTGTGCCACAGCACTATTATATAGAAGAAGGATGCTGGGTAGCCACACTTACAGCAACTGACGATGTTACTGGATGTAGTTCTCAAGCCACGCAAACCATTATTATGGAAGCACCTGATGCCGGTCCTGGTGATCCCCTTGGGGCACTAGAGCCTGAAGATGTTGACTTTTACAACCAGACCGAAATTCAGCGTCAGGAAGATGGTAATACCTTTAGAAAAGGATTACAACTTGGCGTAGGAGGGTCTCCTTGTGTTGGGAATGACTTCAATCCATATTTCCAGAGAATTGACCTGTCAGGAACACTTCCGTCTTGTGGTAGAGAAACTTTCTGGATGATTTTTAACAGAGATGATCCACATCAAGGTGAGAATGACGATCCTGAAGACAACGACTGTGAGAGAAACAGTTGCATAACTGATGGAAACGGAAGAATAGTAAAAACTGAAATTAAGAACCGTGGTGCTTTGCATCCAGGTGGTACGCATAATGTAGAATGGCGTGTGAAGAATACCGATGGAACCTGGGGACCTGCATACGCAAAGGGAACAGCCACCATTAATGCACTAGGATTCCTTGATAAGGTAGTAATTACTAAGAGCGACAGCGGTTATGCCGATCAGTCAAAGGCCGTAATGGTATTCACTGACAGTACAGGTTTTGTTGTGAACGACGTAAAGCAGCATCCTATTGAAGTATATGGATACGAGCAAGTAGATACCTTTTGGTACGAATGTGAGTGGTATGATGAAACAACACTTGCGGGCATGAACATGGAATATAGCTATACAACAGCGGGTTGTAAGACTCCTGGACTAGTCATTAAAACAGGCGACTGTTTGGATACTTTCTTCTACGAGAACTACAGGTATTTCATTGATGCGAATTCAGACTTCCTAATGAACCCACATCCTAATCTATATGCTAATGAAGAGGAGATCAGGGAAGATTTAGATCCATTTGATGGCAATAAGGGAAGACCTGAAGTATACAAGGACGTTGACCATATTATTTGCAACAACCCTGATCCTAGCAATCCGAATATCCTACCCACGCGTCTACCGTACGAAATCACATTCAGTGTGAAAGACTATACCAGAAACGACCCAATGGCTGCCGGAGATGATTCTATTTGCGATGCCCTGGATTCGGCCAGAAACTTCAAGTACTTTATCTCAAAAACAGCAGGTCAATGTGGTAGAACCAGCAAAGGTTTGTTGAACGATTCACTGGCCATGTTGCCCGATGGCTTTAAGCCTATTACAGGTGGCGACAAAGATTTGGCCAACTTACGCGACACCCTTAAGTGGACTATTAGAGAGCCTGGTAAGTATGTGATTTCAACCACATCAAAGGCTGCTCATGTTAAATACAGCTGCTTTGGTTCCAAGTCAAGAGAAATATGGATGGGACAGTTACAATGTTTCAGGTACGACGACAGTGTGGTGTGTAAGGAACAAACTGTAACGTTTACAGATTCCGTGTACTACTGGCAGAGTTCCGACAACTGTACTTTCTGGCCAGAGAATACTACCTGTGTAGATACCGGTGCCTATTTCTATGCTCCTAAAAATGCTGAGGTACGTTCAGCTGAATACTCAAACCCTAAGTATACTGAGATCATTGCCTGGGATTTTAACTCACCAAGATTCCTTACCGATGAAAATGGAGATACAGTGAAGAGTGCTCTTGGAGAGCCGGTAAGAATGGAAGATTGGATGTTGAAGATGGATTCTACCCGTATGGAAGCATGGATCAATCCAAATGACTCAAGTGAAGCCTTCCAAACATACAAATGGCGTAAAGATGCCAATGGAGATGCCTTGTTCAGAGAAACGCAATGGACCTATGGTGCTACAGAAGAATTTGGTCCTGGTATATACGATGTGACTCTTTGGGCACGTGACAGTATGGGCTGCTGGATGCCATATACTAAGCACGATGCTGTAAGAGTAGTACATGTTGAAGCCAACTTCGCGCTTTGCGATACTTGTAGAGATACACTTATATGTACACCTTCTATCACCGGATTCGACGATTTATCTGAGATAATTGAAAACAAGCAAGACGCACCGCCTACGGGTAGATCATACACTAAAGGCAAGTTTGACGAAATCATCAGTTGGGAGTGGGATTTTGGCGACGGACGTAAGAGATCGATTCTCCAAAATCCGGCCCACTCCTACCTTGATGCAAACGAGAAAGGATACGATGTAAGCCTTAGTGTAGTAACCGCCCAGGGTTGTAGTTCAAAAATTGAAATGCCTAAGCTGGTGAAGGTGATTGGACCTAAAGCGAATTTTGCACTCTTAAACGATAGCATTTGCGTACAAGACTCTATTTTCTTGCACGACAGCTCAGAGTCACTTACTCCGGCTACCAGAATATGGACAGCCACCAATGTAGTGACCAATGCCAAGGGAGCTGGTAGAAATACTGAAGGAAAAGCCAAGAAGGTAGGCTTGTGGTTCGATAAGCCTGGTGATTATTACATCACACAGCAGCTGTCAGGCAAGGTAGAAGATCCTATTACAGGAGTTTTCAAAAACTGTCAGGATATTTATCCGAACGATGCTGCAGACGAAGAACCTATTAAAGTTCATGTAAGAGCCTTTGATACTCTGAAGATTGATTTGAGCGATACCCTATTCTGCCCAGGCGATCCAATGAGTGCAAAAGTCAATGATATTACCTATGCGGGTTATGATACCTTCTATTGGAATATTGACGGTGTTGAATCAAGCAATATGAGACCTGATGTAAAGGAATTCACGTTTGCGGAAGAAGGTGTATACACTGTGAGACTTACCGGATCAGGTAAGGAACCTATATGCCCAACAGAAGATGTTGAAACGATTCGTGTGAAAACAGTTTATGCTGAATTGAATGTTGATTCTGCCAGGTCCAACTTTGATTTAGGTAATTATGAGTTCACCAATACCTCTCGCAACGGCAAGTTGTACATCTGGGAAATATTTGAAGAAGGTGATACACGTAACCCAATTGCTACCTTTAAAAGGAATGATCTGTCAAAGCTTGTGTACAACGACTTTGTGGCTGGTACTTACACCATTAAGCTTACGGTTTATGATGTAGAGAATGCCAAAGACAGTCTGCTAGGATGTAGAGATGTAGATGTCCTTAGTATTGTAGTAGATCCTCAAATCAAATTCTACAACTACTTCTCTCCAAATGGTGATGGTTCAAACGACATATGGTCTGTGACCATGCAAGCCATTCCTGAATACGAGCTTGTGATTTACAACCGCTGGGGAGAACCCATGTACCGAGTAGATCAGGATACGGATGACGATGTTATTTGCGAAGAGCATTCAGAAACGGGTAAGCGTACTTGCCAGTTTTGGGATGGAACCACCGTTCAGGGTCGTCCGGCCCCGGCAGGTACTTACTACTTCGTATTTAAATACCGCTTTAAAGGACAAGACGAACAAGAAACAATGAACGGCACCATAACCCTTATTAGAGGACTTAAGGAATAGTGTGTTCAATTACTAATCATGTGCAAAGGGCTTCATTTTGGAGCCCTTTCTTTTTGTCATGTGTTTTTTAATGAAGGTATAAGATACACAGGCAGTCAGCCTTTATAATTAACCTTTCTGATTGACGCCTGGGTAACTAATTAATAGCCTAAAGCAACGTTAAACCTGCTAGATTCGTAAGGGAATACACTGCATGGAGCACGATAAAGTTGAGTTGTCTGAAATAGAAATGGCCCGAGGTTGTAAAAACCGAGAGGCAAGAATGCAGAAATATGTGTTCGAAAAATTCTATGGACTAATGATGGGTATTTGCCTTAGGTACACTTCCAGCAGAGAAGAAGCCAGGGACGTGTTACAAGAAGGTTTCGTGAAAATTTTTGAGAAGGTAGACCAGTACGATGAGTCCTATTCTTTTGTAGGATGGATGAAAAGAGTAGTGGTAAACAATGCAATAGATAATTATCGTAGAGCGGCAAAGATGCCAATGAACGACGATGAGAGCCATTTGATGAATGAAAGTGTTGATGCAGACGTGTTTTCCGGAATGGGATATGAAGAAATTATCAAACTCATACAACGCCTACCAACCGGATACCGTACTGTCTTCAACTTGTATGTAATTGAAGGATTTACGCACAAGGAAATTGGCGATCAATTGGGAATTGCAGAAGGCACTTCCAAATCGCAGTTGAACAAAGCCAAGTTGATGTTAAGGAAGAAGATTGAGGAACTCAATATGATTTAAGCAATGAATGATTTTAACCAAAATAGTCAGCTCCATGACATGTTTGAGGGCTTCGAGGCTAGCTTTAGCCAAGAAGAGCTTCAGGCAGACTGGCAGAGCATGGCTGATAAAATAGGAGCAGCCGATACTGGCCTGCAGGGCGATGCCGGATCTTCTGGTGCCGCTGGCAGTGGTTCAGGTGGCTTTTTTGCTTCAAGTACTGCCAAGATTTTAGGCTTGGTAGCTGGACTGGCTTCAGTAGGTGCGGTATTGTTTTTTACACAACCCACAGAGAAGGAAGCCATTGCCAATACCTCAGATATACCGCAAGTGGAACAGCTAACTGCAACTGAAACCACTACAGAGAAACCACAGGAAGTATTGTTGTTTGCCAGTAACAATACATCTGAGAAGACAAGTACTCCAAAACAACAAGATGCATCTCTTCCAAGTGTGTCAAATGAGACTCCTGGTTCCGGAGAGAACTACCGACCCGAGCACAATGATGGAAGGATGAGTTCATCTATAGTAGCTAGTGAGATCACTGATGCATCTACTATAGATTCAGAATCTACCAGCAGTACACCTGGAGATGACGAGCCGGTGAATGAAAAAGCTGGTAAGCCAATGGTTACTGTTGAACAAATAGCACTTTGTGCCAACAGCCCTATTAGCCTTAAATTGGAAAACCCCAAAGACGGAGCCACTTATACCTGGAGCCTATTGAAAGAAGGTACTTCAAAGAATGTGGATGGCGGAAGCATCAGAAGCAGTGTGAGCCGAGTGCTCAATCAAGTGGGTAAGTATGATTTGGTGGTTATTGAGCTAGATGTTGACAACCATCCTACTGAAATTACCAGGAAGAAGGTGAGAGTTATGCCGCAGCCTCAGGCTATAGAAGTACAGGCGAGCCAAAACCCCTGTGATGCTTTTGAGTTGAGTGGTGTTGCTGAAAATGCAACTGCGTATGCCTGGGAAATTAACGGTAAAACATATTCAAGAAAAGCGCTTGAGCATACTTTCAAAGAAATGGGTGAGCATCAGGTGAGCTTTATAGCCAAAAATGGTGCCTGTTCAGATACTCTTCAGGAAAGCGTTGACTTTTTCCATTCCAACATAGGAGAGAAGCCAGAGTTGCCCAATGTAATTACCCCTAACGGTGATGGTAAAAACGATGAATACAACATTTTTGAAAAGAATCCGGAATTAGAATACAGCAATCCGGTATTAACCATATTCGACCAAAACAGAATTGTAGTCTTCCAGTCCTCAACAGAAGCTATGATTTGGAACGGTAAGAAAAACAATGTAGGAGATCAGTGTGTTTCCGGCACCTACTTCTACTCGCTTACCTATGATCAGCCATGCTCTGATGCGCAAAAAGAGCAGGTCTTTGGATCAATTTATCTTAATCGGTAATTAAACTATGATTAGTAATATTTTTGAACACTCTAAACCTATGCACATGACAAGGATTAACTCCCGTTGGAAGTTCCTGCTATCTGCTTTTGTTTTGATGCTCTTTAGCGCTGGTCCGCTATTGGCTCAGAATTTAAAGCTGGATATAAAAGGAACGGGGCCCGATGATTATGAAGGCTGCGAAGACTATTTCGTAGAATTTAAGATCACCGTTCAAGGGGCCGCCACAACCGTTGACTCCGTTGAACTTATCAGCGGTGACCGAACTGAAAAACTCATTCGACATGACGAATGGGATGTAACTGGTAGGGTATACACCTTACAAATTGCCCTTAAGGCTGGTACCTACAACCCAATTGCGCGAATTAAGCGCGACGGAAATACCACTTGGGAAGAAGCTATTCTTACCAAGGCTATTAAGGTATACACGAATCCAGTTGCACTATTTAAAATCACCTCTGACTCTGCTCAGTGTTTTGAAGGCAACTCCGCTTGCTTTGAAGACATTTCACGTACGGGTAAAGAAGGCCACAAGTTGGTTGATACCGTATTTGACGTGGGGAGTGGTGACATCATTCGCCAGGGAACTTTTTGCTATACCTATCCGGCACCGGGAGTATATGATATTGTACTTACGGTAAAAGATGAGAAAGGCTGTAGCGATGAGTACGTTGGTAAGTCAAGAATGGAGATTTATCCTGCCATTGGAGCTGACTTTAGAGTGGTTGGCCCTGTAGGATGTCCTTGTACTGATATTCGATTCAACAACCGAACCAAGTTCGATCAAGACAAAATTGATTGGTGGGTTTGGGACTGGGGAACCAGCAAGAAATCAAAGGATACTTTTTACATGGATACTCCGGACCACAAATTGAATTGGTGGACCGGTTTTACACGTCGTTATTGCAAGGACGGCTATCACTCTCCCAAGTTGATAGTTGTTGCGAAAGACGGTTGTAAAGATTCTATTTTGCTTAAGGATGCCATTAGAGTGGTCAATTTCAAATTCGATATAACCTGGATTCCTGATACTTCTTGTTTCACTGGAAACAACGTGCGTTTCAATATGCCACCCAGACCTAATGCTACACAGCTATTATGGGTGTTCGGTGATCCACTTTCTATGAACCTTAATGTTAACCGTGAAGATTGGAGCCCTGGTCACCAGTATGTGGGTGGTCCTGGTTTCTACAATGTAAGCTTCACGGTATTAGAGCCGCCATGTCCGGTTCGTGATACTACTATTTGTTTTGTGAAGCTAAAGGGACCTACAGCGGCAATCAACTTGCCGAACCCTCCATTCTCAAACAATTGTAAAGACCCACGAGAAATTCCCAAAGAAGACTTCCTTAGGTTGAAATACGATGAGTGTTTCAGAGAGTCGGCAGCGGCAATGACCCCTCCTGCTGATGAGATCAACTGGGTAACAGTGAACAGTACCAACAGAGTGGTTAAAGACCAGTTCTTTGTGTACTGCAATGCACCTATCGATTCTTATGCCTATGTAACTGATATTTCAGCCAATGGCATGGGCGATGCTGCTTGCGGAACTGGGTTTACGATAGCTAATGAGTCAGGATGGGTGAAAAAGGAAATTTTCAAGAGAACCTTTATTGACTCTACCAATAACAGATGGAAGGTAACTAAAGAAAACTTCAGGCCTTCAGGTATACGTAAATACATGCTTAAAGGTGAAACCGTGCAATACGACGGTACCACTTTTACAGCCACCAAAAATGGCTTCCAAGTATTCTACTGCGATAGTTTCTATTTTGAGAAAACAGATACTATTCCAGTGAACACTGTGGTATTGGATTCAATACCTGTATATGAGGCTCCAATTGGCGAAGGTGGTCTTATTGCTGCCGCTGATGGCTATGTGGCAAACCCATTCTTTAGAAAAGAAGGTGTAGCCGTATACCTTAATAAGGGAGAGTCTGTTGATTATCGTTTAGATGGTAACGACTTCACGTTTACAGCTACTAAGAATGGTGTGGAAACCATTATTGCTGATGAGTTCTACTTCTTTACCGGTGATACCATGAGAGAATCAAATGGTAACTGGAGAAATCGCTATCAAGAGTTTACTCAATCTACTACTACCAACTGGAAGTGGTCAGATGCTATGCCGTATGCTGATTCACTTGAAATTAAAGACTTCATTACTCCTGTGGGTGGTGGTCCTAAAGTAGAAACTACTTTCTGGGTGCACCAACCATTCCTAAGAGTACATGAACTCAATATCAACGGAACAAATTACATCTACAGAATTGCTAATACTCCAATTACACACGAAGGTGGTACCTACCGCCCTCCAATGTATCCTGGAACCACACCTGCTGCTGATGGATGCGGTGATGAGTGGAGAACCATGCACGATTCTGATAAGTTTACGAGAAACTGCGGTGCTCCTAACCTGGTAACCTTTACCAACAACTCAAGCATGTACCGCATGTTTGGTAGAGCTAAGAGTGATGTTCCTGCACATACTAGTTATGACCTTGACAACAAGTCAGCAGCACTATCTATTGGAGCGGTTGATTCTTGTACCACCAATCCAAACTTCCCATGGGCATCTGATAGTATGTACTATCTGTGGAACTTTGGTGATGATGGTGATCAGTGTACTACCTATTTAGATGTGAATAAAGACATTCAGGTAAAAGGAAACAATCCTTCAGGAGATCCTTTGAGATGTCTGTTCTCAGAGATTGTGGCACCTCAGCACTACTATACAAGTGAAGGCTGCTGGACTTCAGTACTTACAGTGGTTGATCCTGTTACAGGATGTACTGCTACTGCACAACAGCCTATCGTAATGGAAGCGCCAGATGGTGGTCCTGCCGATCCACTTGGAGCTGCTGGTATTGAGGATGTAAACTATTACAACCAAACTGTATTCCAGCAGGATGAAAATTCTGATGATTTCAGAATGGGTGTAAGACTAGGTCAGGGAGCACCTCCATGTGTGGGCAACGACCTTAACCCATACTTCCAACGTATTGACGTGTCTGAAACGCTTCCTGCTTGTGGTAGAGAAACGTTCTGGATGATCTTTAACCGAGATGATCCACACCAAGATCCTAACGATGATACTGACGACAACGATTGTGTTAAGAATGAGTGTACCATTGACGGTAATGGTAGAATCATCAAGAAGGAGATTGTTAACAGAGGAGCACTTCACCAGGGTGGTAACTATGCCATTGAGTGGAGAGTAGATAATGGTGGTACCTGGGGGCCTGCATTGGCTAAAGGTATTGCTACCATTAATCCACTGGGATACCTTGACAACGTAACTGTTACTGACAACAAAGGTGGTGCGCCTAACTTGGCTAAAGCCCAAATGGTGTTTGTTGATAGTTCTAACTTCAACGCTAATGATGTTAAAGCCAATCCAATCATTGCTTACGGATACGAGCAAGTAGATTCATTCTGGTACGATTGTAACTGGATTCCAGAAATGATCCTTCAGTTAATCGGTATGCAATGGTCATACACTACTCCTGGTTGTAAAACTCCGGGTATCGTAATCAAAGTCGGAGATTGTTTCGACACATTCTTCTACGAGAACTACAGATACTTCCTGGATGCTAACGGTGATTTCTTAATCAACCCACATCCTCAGTTGTATGCCAGTGAAGAGCAAATCAGAACAGCTCTTGACCCTCTTGACAAGAACCCTGTGAGAGATACAGTATATGAGCACATTCAACACATTGTTTGTACTGACCCTGATCCGCTTGACGATGACATTCTTCCTCTGAAACTTCCTTATCCTATTACTCTTAGTGTTAAGGATTACAGAAGAAATGATCCATTGCCTCCTGGCGGTGACCCTGTGTGCGATGCACGAGATTCTATTAGAACTTTTGCTTATTTCATTTCAAAGAACGCCAACCAATGTGGACCTGTAACCAATGGAGTGTTTGTGGATTCTGTTGACTTTATGCCACATGGATTTGACGGTATTGATACTGGAGATATTGACCTTGTGAACCTCAGAGATACCGTTCAGTGGACTGCCAGAACACCTGGTAAGTATGTAATCTCTACTCAGTCAAGAGCTAAGCATGGTCCTCAGTTCTGCTTCGGTCTTCAGGCCAAGGAGATTTGGATAGGTCAGCTACAGTGTTTCCGATTTGATGATAGTGTACTTTGTAAGGAGCAAACAGTAACCTTTATTGATTCTATTTACTACTGGGATCCTAGAGGAACTGCCTATTGCGAACTTATCAACTGGTGGGAAAACACTACCTGTATTGATACCAACAAATTCTTCTACTCACCTGACAGTAACGTAGCCCGTAACACATGGCATACGAATCCAGCTGTAAGATGGAGAGAGAACACGAACGTGAAGTACACGAATGACCTCAACATCAACGAGATGATCGCATGGGATTTCAATGCTCCACGATACGTTACTGACAAAAACGGAGATTTTGTTTTGAACTCTCTGGGTCAGAAAATTAGAATGGAAGACTGGAGACTTAAAATGGATATGAAGCGCATGGAAATTGTGATTAATCCGGATGACTCCAGTTATGAATACCAGACCAATACATGGAAGTCCGACTCTATATTCAGGGTAGATACACTGTATAGAATTGACTCACCAAGTGTCATTGATACCATTAAGACGATATTGGTAGACATTAAGCAACGTACACGTCAAACCCAGTGGACATATGGTACCACTCCAGAATTTGGAGTAGGTGTATATGATGTTACACTTTGGGCACGAGATAGTATGGGATGCTGGATGCCATATACCAAGCACGATGCGATTAGAGTAGTAGGTGTAGAAGCACAGTTTACTCTTTGCGATACTTGTCAAGATACCTTAGTATGTACACCATCGGCTACTGCCTTTAAGGATTCATCTATTATTCTTGAGAATGAAGAAGATGTACCATCAGGTGAGTCTCTAACAAAAGGTAAGTTTGATGAGATTATTAAGTGGAAGTGGGACTTTGGTGATGGTCGTGACAGATCAGTACTTCAAAACCCAGCCCACACTTACCTGGATGCAAACGAAGCCGGATATGATGTTACGCTATGGGTAGTTACTGCTCAGGGATGTAAATCTGAAGTTGAGAAGCCTAAGTACATCAAGGTAGTAGGACCTCAGGCCAAGTTTGGACTGGTCAACGACACGATATGTGCCGGCGATTCCATCATACTATGGGATAGTTCTTACTCTAAACTTCCAGCTACCAGAATTTGGTCAGGTAATGATGTGAAAGATGGTACTACCAAGTCTAAGCGAAATACTGAGAACGACGACAATGATGTTATGAGAGTGAGTATGTACTTCGGTGAGCCTGGTGACTATTACATCATTCAACAGATTTCAAGTAAAGTGAACGATCCTATTACAGGCGTGGAGAAAGATTGTGATGACTTCTTCCCTAACTACGACGCGGATGAAGACAGCATCTTTGTACACGTAAGAGGCTTGGATTCTATTAAGATCGATCTTAATGATACCTTGTTCTGTCCTGGTGATCCAATGATTGCTAAAGTGGATCTTACCAAAACGCATCCTGGTTATGATACCTTCTTCTGGAAGATTGATACAATTGCCAGTACTGAAGTAGCCAGCAAAGTGCATGAGTTCACTTACACTGATGAAGGTAAGTACGTGATTACACTTGGTGGTTCAGGACCAGATCCTATCTGTCCTACTACTGACACGGCTACATTGAGAGTGAAGTCTGTAAGTGCTGACATTGAGATCAACGATGCTAACTCTAACAAAGACCTAGGAAACTATGAGTTTGACAACCTTTCTAAGAATGGTAAACTGCATATCTGGGAAATCTTTGAATCTCCTGACACTAAGAACCCAATAGCAACCTTCAAGAGAAATGATGTTTCATCATTGAAATACTCTGATTTTGTAGCGGGTGACTACATTGTGAAAATGACAGTTTATGATGTAGAGAATGAGAAGGATACCCTACTAGGATGTAGAGCAGTTGATACATTGACCATTACGGTTGATCCTCAAATCGAATTCTTCAACTACTTCTCACCTAACCGAGATGGAATTAACGATGTGTGGTCTATTACCATGCAGGCAGTTCCTGAGTACGAGTTGGTGATTTACAACCGTTGGGGAGAGAGAATGTATACCGCAGATCAAGACAATGACGACGATGTAATTTGCGAAGAGAACGCAAGTACTGGTAAGCGTGCATGTCAGTTCTGGGATGGTACTACACTGAGAGGAAGACCAGCGCCTCCGGGAACTTATTACTTCGTATTTAAGTACCGATTTAAAGGTGACGATGAGCTGACTACAGTGAACGGTTCAATTACCTTGGTAAGAGGTAGAAATGAGTAAAACTTCTAAAGTTTGAATAAGAAGAAGGGTCCCAAATGGGGCCCTTTTTTATTGGGCTAAGTTGTTGTTTGGAACTTATATAAATGCAAAAGACTCCTAGACCTTAAACAATAGGGCAATAGAAATGAAGGCTAAAAAAGGGGATGTATTGATTAACTATAAGAATAGAAACTCATTACGTTTTGGCCGTAATGACGTGCCTCTTCAAAATGTTCAAGTTTTGAGAAGTCGTGCACACTATGGTGTTCCATGATAAAGGTGCCGTTGGGCTTAAGCAGTTTGTTTTCAAACACCAGTTGGTGTAGAAGCTCATAATCTTTGGTGGCAAAAGGAGGGTCAGCAAAGATGATGTGAAACTGCTCAGGACATTTTTTAAGAAAAGCCACTACGTCCGCTCTAAGAACCTGTATTTGCGTGAAGCCTAGCTTTTGACTCTCTGAGTAGATGAAGTCTGTACAGCCCTTAAAACGGTCAATGGTGATGACGGATTGAGCTCCCCTGGATGCAAACTCATAGGCAATGTTGCCCGTTCCACCATAAAGGTCCAGTACATCACACTCGTCAAGGTCGTACCAGTTGTTAAGTACGTTAAAAAGGCTCTCCTTACTCCTGTCAGTAGTAGGCCGGGTAGGCAGGTTGTTAGGGGCTTTTATAATATGCCCTTTTTTGGTTCCGCTTATAATCCGCACGTGGGCAAAATAAAGGCATCGAAGTATAAATGCTTTGCAATAGGAGCAAAACATGGATCAAACTTTATAGAATCTGGAGGAAGTAGGGGAGACGCTTGAGGAAAGTACTCCATTACCATATTCATTAATGATGTTTTTGGGCGAAGAAAGCCCGAGTAGCTAATGGCGGTGTCCTCCTTCTGGATGCTGCATTTTTTCAGAGCTGCACTCAAGAAGTAAAGTATGTCCTCCTTTGACTTAAAAGCGAAGGAGTTAGCCAGAGCCAAACTACCATCAATGAGTATGAAGATATTGATCTTCTCAACGTCAATGTGCAAGTGCAAACATTGCTGTTTGGGCACAAGCTGAATCATTACCTGATTGAGAAGCTGGGCTTGTACGTTGTAATCGGATTGTACTTGAGCAATTCCAGAAGATACCATATGACTTTTGGCCAAACTCACTTCCGCATATTCGGCCAGTTTGGTTTCAACACCTTGCATTTGTAGGTATTGGTCTATTTGCGCAGCCTTAAAAAAATGATTGGGCACCAATGTATAGGCAGAAGGCTTTAAGAGAAGTTCAGTATGGTTATAGGTATGGTTGAGCCAAGGGGCATTGAAAGCGTCTCCAGGCTTCTGCAAAGCAGCATACAGAGCAAGAAAGCTATGACTGGAAGGATGGAATACAACAGAGCAATGGTAATGCTCACCCTGAAGTTGATATAGGGTGCATGATGCCGCAGTGGATTCAGAAAAATCTTCTGAACACACATTATGAATAACCTTGACTATGTCAGTGCTTTTGAACTATTTGTTTCTCGGATCCCTGTTGAGATCAAAGTTACCCTGACTCATGCTACCGATGGTCAATGGGTCGTCATCCAGGTCGTCAGGATCTTCTTCGGTACGTTCAGGGTCCTGGAAAATGGGATCAGCGTCGCGCAATTCAAACACGTCTACTAAAACGTTTCTAAGGTTGATTTTGTCAGCGTCTAGTTCAAACTGCTTTTTTTCGGCAGAGTAAGGGATGTAAGGTAGAGAATCGATGTATGTACGGTCTCCATTGAAAATTTCCTGTGCCACATCCAGGTAAGTAGTGTCTCTTGTTACCTCCTGAGTAGTATCCCTTGGGTCTCCAATGGTTTTTACCACTGTGATTTTGCCATCACGAGCGTAGGTTAGGAGTTCATCCCATTTCTTAGCGAATTTGCGGTGCTCATCTTTGTAAGCAAATTGGAGCTCGCGTATCTTCTCCATTTTAATCACTCTGGCAGTTTCTTTACGAGCCTTTACAGCAGCAAAGTGTATGTCCTGGTAAATAACATCTACTATGAGATAGCCAAGAACTGCTATCAATGCCCATAAAACTATTCTAATTGCGAGTATTTTCATTCTTCTTGGTCTTTGTGCCAGCAATGAGTGCGGGCAAATCTAAAAATATTAATTGATTTACTATTTCCTAAATAAGGGCCTTACAATAACTTAAAATCGAACTCGTAGTTGGGCCTTTACTTCACTTCTCGTATTCCCGTCAACTTCTTCATTGCTGCTTCCTACCGTATCGCGGTCAAAATAAGTGGTTTGCGCATAGCGGAGCCACAAATCAGTGCGCCTTGTAAGTTTGAAGCGGGCCAGGGCATATATTCTGAAGCCCTTATTTTGGTAGGCGGGTATCGAGTAGGCGTAAAGCACATCGTGTTCGTAGGTGTAAATTCTTGAGTCATAGTCTTCCACATTAAACATGGCATACCGCATAATAAGCGAGTAAGGCTTCTGAATGGGTTTAAACGCAAAGTCCTGAAAAATCAGTACCCCTTGCGATGTAGAAGAGTCGCCGAGTTTATAAGTGGCGTATTCAAGACGACTGGTGGTAGTAAACGACTTGGAAACCAGGTAGCGAAATTGAAATCGATAATGTGTGTTATGGTGCGGAATCAATACGTTGAGATCACTGGTGTTGTCAGGTAGGTTTTGCTCTTTTACCTGACTTCTGATACGGGCAATTAGGTTGAATTTTTTAGAAGGCTGGTATTGTAGTTCAGTAAGGTATTCATGACCTACTGAAGGTAAATCGGTTCTAAAGCGCAACCAGTTAAAACTAAAGCGATCCAAATAGGCCGAAAGGTTGAGCGCATCATTGATCTTAAAGCGTAGCCCTATATAGGTGCCACTTTCGTTTTGAGCAATACTTTGCTCTCTAAAAGGACCGTAGTACATGCCTTGGTAGGTGGGAGCGTAGTAACGGTACAAGGCGGCCAGGTCTACCCTGTTACTCAAAGAAAAAATGGCTCCGTTCACTGTGCTCAGTGAACTAGGATCTAGATTGCTCATTGCCCATTCACCAAAAATGTAAGTGCGCTTAAGTAGTCCATTGTAATACAACCCCGTGTTGTTTAACCGGCTTCCTTCAAAGTCGTGTATTTGGTAGGGAGCAGCGTTGCGGTCAAGGTTGGGTTCATACAGGTAGCTTACAGCGCTTCCACCCAGGGTAATACCCTTCAGGTGGGTTTCGGCGTTGGCTCCAATCACCTGCTCGGTGATGCTGTTTCTATCCTCAATTTCAGCCAGGGTACGGTGAAAGCCCGAAACCTGTAATGAAGTGAAGTAGGCATCCCGGCCATCAAGTGTATCAGTGATAAGGTTGGCATCCACCTTTTTGCTGCTATAGAAGAGCGTGACCGAGTTCTTTTTACTTCCTAATGTGGTAGCCGCTCCGCGCATGTATAGATTCTCGTTCACAGAGCGATATGGGCTTATTTTTCGCGCCTTGCGCACCACATTCATTACATCGGCACTTTTGCTAAAAGAAAGGCCGCTCCACATTACCAGGCCTTGTCCAAATTGTACCTGATAGTCGCCCAGGGCCAGGGATTGAACGAAGCCAAGGTCTTTTGCATATGCATGGGCTGAGTAATAATCAAACCCATTGGACTGGCTGCCCTTAAAGAATTCTTCACCTGCATCCTTCTCGGCTGTAAATCCAAGCGAAAGCTTGCTTTTATATCGATACGATGTTCTTAGGTAAAGGTGATGTTGGCTGCCTTGATAGCCTTTGTCCGGGTCGTCTTTGTGATCCAAATACCCTTTCTGATCTTGCAGGACCGTACGGTACCTCAGAATTACATCACCGCCTGCATCGGCTTTGATTGTTTCAAGCGATGTTTTTTCGGCACTCAGGTAATTATCACAGGTTACAAAATGACTCAGGATTTTGGCAGTTCCAGCTGATAAACCCGCTACGGCTTGTAACTCAAAAGTACCCAGAAAGGCCCCATTTTCTTTTCTATGCTCAATTATGGAGAGTATGTCTGATTCCTTTAGAAAGCCCAAAGCTTTAAAGTCATCAAACTGTGCTGTATTAAGGTTTAGAGGTTTTTGAAGATTGCCTAAAAGGCTTTGTTGTAGGTCAGTAAAATCAAGCTCCTCTTCGCTTGTTTCAATAAGGTACTCTACAATTTGCTGAATGAGTAACTCATCGTCCGTTTGCGCTGCCGTGGATACAGGCAATAGAAGCAAGCCGAGAAGCAGTAGTTTAAAGCGTACCATATTGTAAGCCAAACTCAGGACTACTGCCCAGTTTTTGATGGTAAGAAAGTGCCAGGTGAATGCGCACCTTGCTAAGGGCCAGTTGCAGACCAAATGAACTACTAAAGTCGCGGGTTTGAAACCCAGTAGACAAGCTTATTTTGCTGTTCAGGCGATAGAGCAGGCCTCCATGAAATTTACTTTTCTGTGTACTATAGGCACTCACTTCGGCTAAAACGTTAATGTTATCATTAATGAAGTAGCTACCCCCAAAGCGCACAATGGTTGGGAAACGTTCATTGATTGGCTCACTAATAAAAGTACCAAAGGGATTGCTGATGTGGGCAGCTAAAGTGATACCCTCCTCCGGTTTAAGTAAAATACCCAGTTCCGGAGTTAACAACCATTGATTTCCGTAATTCTCAATAAATAGATTTCGCGTAGTTAACTCAAGCCCCATGCTAAAAACATCGCCAAAACTTCTGGCCAATGAAAGGCCCATTTCCTTAACACTATAAAGACTACGTACACCGGCGTTGGAATAGGATATGCCTATGGTGCCCGCTTTCTGTATGGGGATAACCAGTCCAATGGCCGTTTGACTCAGTTGGTCAATATTGTACATCCTGGCCGTAGAAACTCCGGCTCCAAAATGTTCTATCTGAGCCATTGTTGCCTGATTGTTGAATACCGACCAGGGATTGGCAATACTTAGGCCAGCCCCGCCCAAACTACGCGCTACTGGACCTTTTACATCCTGCGCCTGAGCAAAACCAACCAATAAAGAAAGGAGTAGAACCGTACTAAATTTCACCCTTGCAATATAGCCAGGCAAGGTTACCGAAACATAAAGTGCTGCTATTAATCCAAGACTCGTAGTTCCTGCACGCTCCAGGCAGCAGGTTTATCGGCAAACAAGGCTTTGGTAAAGGCCCATGTCTCTTTGAACAATGTCGATTCTCTATAAGCATTCAGTTCAGCCTCACCGTTCCATTTGCTATACGTGAAAAAGGTGTTCTTATCGGCAACATCATTCCATAGCTCCAGATGCGAGCAGCCTTCAAAGCCTCGTATTTGAGATTTTACGAGATCAAAATTGTCCAGAAATTTTGATGCTTCTCCCTCACGGAAAACCATTTTTACCAATCGTGTTATCATGCGTCAGTCAAATTCTATCCAAATGCTTTTACCCTCATTGAGCGAAAGAAGGTTTTGCCCACCTCCACCATTTATCCCCATTTCTAAATAGCCGCTCGACCCAAAAAAACATGCTGCCACACCCTCACCCACATCATGGTAAGAATGGCATATACGCTTAAAATAGTCCATTTTGTTGTAGTGCACCCTGCAATTGCTAAAGCCGGTAAAACCTTCAAAGTGTCTGCGGTGAATATTGGTTACCACATTGCCGTGTTGGTTGGTGGCTATAATAATGCCTGTTATGGAGTTGGTAGAAATGACAGGCTCACGCGGTCTTCGCTCCACAAAATCAGTTTCAGGCACTCCCAGCTGCTCTGGTGGTACACCGTTTAAATACAAAGAAGCTGCTTTAGCAAGAATCAACTTGAGCGGAAACTTTAAATCGCGTTTAGGGTCGCAGTTGAGTCGGTATACCCATTCAGGTTCTTCTTTGGAAATAAGTGTAAGTATGCCATTGTTTTTTACAAAGAAGATTTGTTTTTCCACCTGTGCTATCAAAAAGCTATTTCCCTTGACAAAATCACCTTCAACGCCCACCAAGTGCAAGGTGCCCTCAGGAAAATCTCTAAAGCATTGCGAAAGCACAAATGCAGCCTGTATATAGTGATGAGGTTTTATCTGATGACTGATGTCTACCAAGGTGATAGAAGGCGTCATTTTTAGCAATAAACCCTTTACCGCTGCCAAATGGTAGTCTCCGGTTCCCAGGTCCGAAGTCAATGTTACTATGCGTGATTTTTTCGTGCTCAAATACGCACAAAATTATTTTATTTTGAGCCAAATACAGGGGATTTCTGAATTAAGAAAGAAGCTGTTTTACATCAATACCAAACCAAATTATTTATTGACCGAGAAGAAATTTTTACTGGAACAAACACACCCCGTTGAGCTCTTTGGAACCAATAACGAGAATTGGAACCTTTTAAAAAGAGCCTACCCGCAAGTGAAATTTGTGGCAAGGGGAAACGAGATAACCATAAAAGGGGAAGAAGATGAAATAGACGCTGTAGAAGATAAGTTGTTGCTCATCATAAAACTGAGCAAGAAAGGGGCATTAACGATTGACAAGCTTACTGACATACTGGCTAGTAATAGTGCTGAAGTAAGGAGCGAAAGCCACTTGGGAGGTGGCATGATAGTAAGAAGTACCGGAGGGCAATCCATTAAGGCAAAGACCCTTCATCAAAATGAGTTGGTTGAAAAAGCCGCCAGCAATGATCTCATATTTGCCATAGGTCCTGCTGGAACTGGTAAAACCTATACATCGGTAGCCTTGGCTGTGCGGGCACTGAAGGCCAAGCAGGTAAAGAAAATTATACTCACAAGGCCGGCCGTGGAAGCGGGCGAAAGCCTGGGTTTCTTGCCTGGTGACCTTAAGGATAAAATTGATCCATACCTGCGTCCTTTATACGATGCCCTTGACGATATGATGACACCTGAGAAGCTCAGGATGTTTATTGAGAACAGAGTGATTGAAATAGCGCCCCTGGCATTTATGAGAGGGCGTACGCTTAACAATGCCTTCGTGATTTTGGACGAAGCCCAAAACTGTACTGAAGCTCAGCTGAAAATGTTTTTGACCCGTATGGGACCAGAAGCCAAGGTGATTATTAATGGTGACCTTACACAGATAGACCTACCCAGCAAAGTACGCAGTGGCCTGCCCACAGCATTGCGCATACTCAAAGGTGTTAAAGGAATAGAGCAAGTATATTTTGATACCAGAGATGTTATTCGCCATCAATTGGTGCGTAGAATTATCACCGCTTACCAAAACGACCATTCCAAGCATAACAAAGAATGATAGGATTAGAAAGTACTCAGTTTCAGTTTGAAGGCCAAAAGAGCAAGTACACAGGCAAAGTGCGTGAGGTATATGATCTTGACGATTTGCTGGTGATGATAGCCACAGACCGCATTTCAGCCTTTGACCACATATTGCCCAGAACCATTCCCTACAAAGGAGAAGTGCTCAACAAGATTGCAGAGCATTTTTTAAAGGCCACCAGCGATATTGTAAAAAACTGGCTGATGGCTGTACCACACCCTTCAGCCTCAGTAGGAGCTAAAGCAGAACCTATACGGCTGGAAATGGTAATTAGAGGCTATTGCGTAGGCCATGCCTGGCGACAGTACAAAGCAGGACACAGAACCTTATGTGGAGAGTCAATGCCTGAGGGAATGAAGGAGAACGAAGCTTTTCCGGAGCCCATAATAACGCCGGCTACCAAGGCGGAAGAAGGACACGATGAAGACATTAGCCGTGCTGATATACTGAAAAGAGGCATTGTAAGTGAAGAAGTGTATGCCCAGCTTGAACGCTATACCCGAGCCTTATACCAAAGAGGTACTGAAATGGCCGCCAAACAAGGACTTATCCTAGTGGATACTAAATACGAGTTTGGAATGTACCAGGGCGAGGTGATTCTTATTGACGAAGTACACACCCCTGATTCTTCGCGATATTTTTACGCCGATTCGTATGAAGAAAACCTAAACCAGGGCCTGCCACAAAAGCACCTTTCAAAAGAATTTGTGCGGGAATGGTTGATTAGTGAAGGATTTCAAGGGCTGGAAGGACAGCAGATGCCGGCAATGAGCGATGAGCGGGTTCGTATTATTCAGGAGCGTTACTTTGAACTGTACAACCAAATCATGGGAATTCCGTTTGAACCCGGAAAGCGCGTGGATATACAAGCCGAATTGGAAGCGGCCATTCGCAAGGATTTGGCCACGCTGCGAACTGTTTAATTTTATAATTTTGAAGCAAACACCCATCAAATGAAAACAAGAAGTTTACTAACTGTTTTTGTACTTCTCATAAGCTTATCTGTGGCAATGTCGCAGCGCTATGAAGTATCCAACCACCTTGGCACAAAGGGCCAGGCCAGTAACGAATTGAACAACCCATACGGCATGGCGATTGACAGCCGTGGCAATATGTGGATTTCAAACGAAGGAGGTCATAACCTGGTGTATTACAACGGAACTTCTTTTAAAATGGCCGCTGGTGCCGTAAACAATCCTGGTTATACTGACGGACAGGGTGTTTCTATACGCTTTAGTGCTCCTAAAGGAATTGCCATTGGCAATAGAGGCCCATTGGAAGTATTGGCTATTTGTGATGCTGGAAACGATGTAGTGCGCCTGTTGGATATTACAAACCTTGCAGCTATTTCAAACAATAAATTGCTAGATATCAAAGGCTTTAATAGCCCTTCAGATGTAGAGATCGACGCTTCTGGTAATCTTATTGTGGCTGACCGAATGAACTACGTGATCAAGCAGGTAAATGCACTTGGACAGGTAACCATTATTGCCGGACAGGAAGGACAAAGCGGAACCGACAATGGTGACGCTACTACGAAGGCAAAGTTTCAATCGCCAACGGGACTATACATTGAAGGAGATGACATCTATGTAGCCGATGCCGGAAAGATCAGAAAAATTTCAGGTGGTAAGGTAACCACATTGGATTTAAGCCCCGACTATGTATGGGGTGGTGGTCAGGGCCCAATTATTGGTGCTACCGATATTACCATGTTTGGTGACAAGGTGATGGCCTTTTCTGACGGTTGTAGCATAAGAAGATTTGACGTAGGTACTGACGAATACCAAACTATGGCCGGTGGTAACTACGGCAACGATTGCGGGTATGCCAACAATCAGAAAGACACATTGGCCAAGTTTCAGAACATCTATCAAGTAATGTATGTAGAAGACGACAAGACATTGTATGTGGCCGATCATGGAAACCACCTTATCCGTACAGTGGTATTGGGCACAGTATCGTCACTACCTAAAGTGGAGCTCAACAAAACCGTGATTTACCCTAACCCTGCCACCAACAAGGTGTTTATTCAAGGCTTGGAAGCTGGAAAAGGTGATGAAATCAATGTTTCTATTATCAATATCACCGGTAGTATTGTGTACACAAAAGATCATACTGTACAAGGCGATCAGCTTTCAGTATCTCTTGACAATTTGAATACCGGATTGTACTTGGTGCAAATGTCAATTGACAACGAAACCGTAACCAAGAAGCTCTACGTAAAGTAAGTTTCATAAGACATATAGGAAAGCCCGTTGCACCATTGTGTAACGGGCTTTTTTTTGGAACCTACATTCGTTTCAACGAAAGCGGGCTTACTTTGTTAACTAAGGAATAAAAACACCTCATGTCATTTTTTCAAGACCTTACTGATAAGCTGTTTCCCAAGAAGAAACCAGCAGATAATGACCGTGAGCCTTTTCTAAGAGAAGAGCTTAAGCGAGGTTCACAAGACCAGGTATCATTCAGTTTTTGGCTTGAGAGCGAAGAAAAAAGGCAGGTGGTTTCCTTTATTGCCGAGCAATACGAGAAGAGTAGTGATGGTGAAGAGAATGTTTCTCTGTTCAGGGTATTGCAAAGTGGAAGTACCAGTGGTTTCATGTTGCGCTATCTTGAAGAGTCTGAAGCTATTCATTTTCAGCATCTATTCGATTTTCTCAGAGATCAGGTAAAACAACAGCAATACATAGTTTACACATCGGATGTGCGCACCTTCGATAAAGAAGGCGGTGTGGAGCGAATTGAGCGTCACTACCTAAAACCCTCCTGGCGGGTGCTCAATAGGAAGGAAGTAAATGATACTGGTAAAATGAACCAGCTATATGGAAACGTGACCATTGAGCTGCATAAAAAAGACGATGAGCCACAGTTTCTTAAGCTACTGTGCCAGCACTATTCCGATTCCAAATTTTCTACCCCAAAACCCTTCAAGGAACTAATGGAGCATTTAGTAGGATAGGGGATGGCTTAAGGTTGAAAGGCTGAAACCAGTGAAATGCTACAGGTAGAATGGAACCAAATATTGTGAAAGGTACTTCCCACTAGAAACTAGAAACTAGAAACTAGAAACTAGAAACTAGAAACTAGAAACTAGAAACGGTTCCAGGCTCAAACAAACACCCACTGAATATAAGCTGCTCCAAAGGGTGCAGCAAATAGCAGTGCATCAAAGCGATCTAAGACTCCGCCATGCCCCGGCATGAGATTTCCCATGTCTTTTACACCCAGGGAGCGCTTAATTACGGATTCTATAAGATCGCCCAGAGTAGCACAAAGGCCACATACCAAGCCAAATCCAGCCCAGGGAAGTAAGGGTTGTTCGCTGAAATATGCATATACCAGCGCAGCTATAATGGCAAAGAGAAAACCTCCAATAGTTCCTTCCCAGGTTTTATTAGGCGATACGCGTTCTATAAGCTTGTGCTTGCCTACAAGTTTGCCTGTTAAATAGGCAAAAGTGTCATTGGTCCATATAAGTACTAATCCGCCTATCAGGTAAGTGGTAACGTAGTCTTCGCCAACCTGGGCCCAATGCACCAGCATAAACATGGGTAGGCTTACATAAAATATGCCCAAAGCCAGGTAGGCAAAGGTGTTAACCCCGCTATCAAGTTTAATAAAGACTCCTCGCAGGAAAACAACAAAGAACATAGCCGGAATCAAAAAGAGCGTTTTGGTGTCAGCGCTTGAAAAGTGTTGCAAGGCATAGATTACAAGAGCTGATGAAGAGACTATAAGCAGGCTGTGATCTAAGCCAGCCAGAGAAGCTTTGCCCTGTTGTTTCACATTCTTAAAAAGTTCATGCAAGCCCATGGCATTCACAAATGCCAATAAGCACAGAAAGCTGATGTGGTGCAGTAGAATACTACCAATTACAACTGTAACAAATACAGCTCCGGAAAGGGCGCGAGTAAGCATATTATACGTTTAGCTTATGGATGAAAGCCTGAGCTGAATCCAATTGATGAAAGGGCACATGTACTTCTACATAGCCAAAAGGGTAACTTGAATCTTGTTTATTGAGTATAATGGCATCATAGCCTTCTTCAATCAACTGGTTGTAAACAGAGTGGGCCGTAACGGCATCTCTGTGTTCAAAAGCCTTAACCCAGGCTATAGAGCTCTCAGTAGGGCCTGATAGTACTTTAGGACGCAAGCTCTGTTTCATAAACAAGTAGAATACCACACACAAGCCTGCAAGGCCTAAAATGCCAAGGTAACTGGGTAGGTCTGCCTCAGGATCAAGGTCGGTACGACCTGATTTGTATAGGAACGTCATAACCAGCGAAAAGCTATTGTTAAGCAAATGGAACAATATACTCACCCTAAGATTGCCCGTATAGTGGTAAAGGTATCCCAATAAAAGCCCCATCACCATGTAAGCCAGTACACCGGTAGGGCTTGGGTGCATAATGGCAAATGCAAAGGAGCTAATGAATATAGCATTATGGGGTCTTCCTGAAAGGCGTATCAAGGTGCCCTGAAGCATGCCACGGAAATAGAGTTCCTCAACTATGGCAGGCATAATGGCGAATAATAAGAAGCTATAAAGCATTCCTCCAATGCTCAGGTCATCCAGCATCTGGCTGGTAACATCAGCATTTTGCGCTTCCATTTCGCGTATTTCATCAAATGAGCTTAGCCCATCAAACAAGTGGAACAAGAAGTCTGAAGCGAATATGGCGGTAACCAGAAATAGCAATACCCAACCCACATACTTTATTGCCATAGGCCGGTTGAGATGGTAAAAGGAAGCCACGTTCTTTCTATAAATCAAAGCAAATACCAGGGGAGGCATTAAGTAAGTACCTACCTGATACATCAACTGAATGAACTTTATGGAAGCCATTTGATGGGGCTCCATGGTGGTTTCAAAGTCAATACCAATATTGAGATTAGCGCCCCATATTATATAACTTAGGTAATTGCCCAAAAGGCTGACAAATAGTCCATAGCCTACCAGGGTGAGTAAAAGGATGCCCAAAACCTGTAATAATTTCTCTGCAGGATTGTTTGGGCTCGGTTCCGCTTTTAGTGGAGTCAATCCAGTGAATTATTTTTGCAAAATAAAAGAATTCAGTGCCAAAAATCGGCGACATACAATTACCTGACTTTCCCTTGCTGCTTGCACCAATGGAAGATGTGAGCGATCCCCCCTTTAGAGCATTGTGCAAAGAGCAGGGGGCTGATCTTATGTATACTGAGTTTATATCTTCAGAAGGCCTCATTAGAGACGCCGTAAAAAGCAAGCAGAAGCTTGATATATTTGAATACGAACGCCCCATTGGGATACAGATTTTTGGTTCTGAGATTTCTTCAATGAAAGAAGCCACAAGGCTTACAGAAGCAGCAAATCCTGATATAATTGATATTAACTACGGTTGCCCTGTAAAAAAAGTGGCCTGTAAGGGAGCAGGTGCTGGTATCCTGCAGAACATACCCAAGATGGTTGAAATGACCTCTGAAATTGTAAAGAGTACTCATTTACCCGTAACAGTAAAAACCCGCCTCGGCTGGGACGACAATACCAAATACATTGTAGAAGTAGCTGAAAGGCTTCAGGATGTGGGTATTAAGGCCATTTCAATACACGGACGTACCCGCAAGCAGATGTATAAGGGCGAAGCCGACTGGACCTTAATTGGTGAAGTAAAGAACAATCCCCGAATGCACATCCCAGTATTTGGGAATGGAGATATTGATGGTCCTGAAAAGGCCATTGCCATGCGCAATCGTTTTGGAATTGATGGGGTAATGATAGGCCGTGCCAGTATTGGCTACCCCTGGATATTTAAGGAGATAAAACACTTCATGGAAACAGGTGAACACCTGGCTCCACCAAGTATTCGCGAACGTGTACGGGTTTGCCGACAACATCTGGATTTCTCACTGCGCTGGAAGGGCCCTGTGCTGGGAATTGTTGAAATGCGCCGACACTATACCAACTATTTTAAAGGCTACCATAACTTTAAGCCCATGCGCCAGATATTGGTAACATCAGACTCTGCCGATGAGATCTATGCCACTCTGGACAAAATCATAGAAGACTTTGAGCATGTAGTTCCTGTAACTGCCTAGGATTAAGTCCGGCGCGTTTCGAACCCACCCCGAAATGCTTCAAAGTGCGAAATATTTAAGAACTGGCCGGAATCAAAGCAAATTCTCAAAAATGTGCAATTGCACAAATCTGTAAATGTGATAAGAAGGTGCTACAGATACACAAAGCAAAGCCCCTTGAACTATTTGTCTAGTTACTATTTACTAATGACTAGCTACTCCACTCCACCAAAACACATGTACTTAATTTCAAGGAAATCATCCATGCCGTATTTAGAACCTTCGCGTCCGAAACCGCTTTCTTTTATGCCACCAAATGGAGCTACTGTAGTAGAAATCATTCCTGTATTAATACCTACCATGCCATATTCCAATGCTTCAGCTACACGCCAAATGCGGGCATAGTCGCGGCCGTAGAAATAGGAAGCAAGACCAAAAGGAGTATCGTTGGCCATATCAATGACTTCTTCTTCAGTACTAAACTTGAAAACAGGAGCCACGGGCCCGAAGATTTCCTCTGTACTTATCTCCATGCTACCGTCTACACCAGTTAAAACAGTAGGCTCGTAGAAATTGGCATTCTCTCCCGATACGGTTCCCCCCGTAAGTACTTTAGCTCCTTTTGATGTAGCATCTTCTACCAAGGCGTTTACCTTGTTAATAGCAGCCTCATTAATAAGAGGCCCTATAACCACACCTTCACCCGTACCATCACCCATTTTAAGCTCCTTTACTCGCTCTGCCAGGCGCGTAGTGAAAGCTTCATAAATTCCTTCCTGAGCAAATAAACGGTTGGCGCAAACGCATGTTTGTCCTGCATTTCGATACTTAGAAGCTATAGCGCCCTCTACTGCCAATTCCAAATCGGCATCATCAAATACAATGAAAGGAGCGTTGCCACCAAGCTCCAGCGACATTTTTTTGACCGTTTGAGCACATTGAGCCATTAGATGCTTGCCTACCGGAGTAGAACCCGTAAAAGATAATTTGCGAACCAAGGGATTGGAGGTAAGCTCATCACCCACCGCCTTTGGCGTTTTGGTAGTGATAATATTAAGCACTCCAGCAGGGAAGCCCGCTTGCTCAGCAAGAGCTGCCAGTGCCAATGCTGAAAGAGGAGTGTCTTCAGCAGGTTTAATAACCACCGTACAGCCTGCAGCCAATGCCGGCGCTACCTTCCTTGTAATCATGGCATTGGGAAAGTTCCACGGCGTAATTGCGGCGCAAACTCCTATGGGTTGTTTGATAGTAACAATCCTCTTATCAGCTCCATGTCCTGGAATAGTGTCACCGTATACTCTCCTGGCTTCCTCGGCAAACCATTCTACAAAGGAAGCCCCGTACATAATTTCTCCTTTGGCTTCAGCCAGGGGTTTTCCCTGCTCCAGGGTAAGTATGCGGGCAAGATCGTCGGCATGCGTTACCTGAAGGTCGAACCAGCGTCTCAGAATTTTGGCACGATCACCGGCAGTCTTCTTTTTCCAGCTTTTAAAGGCCTCATTTGCCGACTTAATTGCCTGATGTGTTTCTGCACCACCCATGTTGGGAACATCGGCCAAATGGGATCCGTTGAATGGATTGGTAACGGCAAATGTGCTGCCATCATGTGCGCGACACCAATCGCCGTTGATGTAGGCTTTGTCTCTAAAAAAATCACTGTTTACAAGCTGATGCATAAGGCTTTAGCTACTATTCTCAATTTCGGCTGCAAAGGTGCGCTTAATTGAAATGAAGACAAAGACTTTACAGCGATTGTTTTGTTACTCATACATTAAGCACCCTCCTTGCATTTAACCGTACATCCAAAGCAGGTAAGCATACAATGGCAGCTAGCTATCTTACAGTTGACAGTATTCATACCTCCTTCAATTCGAATTTTCGATACCTAAAACCAAACAATATGAATTCAGTTTTCACACTCCAATCTTTACTCAGAGCAGTTCTGTTTATTCCCTTGTTTATACTTGCATGTGTTACAGCCCAGGCCCAGGTAGATGTATATATATCCAATACTACTGGCTTTGACATGCAGATATATGTAGAAGGAACGGATGATTGCAGTACTATGTCATGCTCAGCAACGGTTACTGTAGATGCAGGCGATATCCACACTGAAACACTGGCCTGCGATTATGCAGTAGCCGGACAAGTGAGAGAAGCAGGAACCGCAGATCCCTTTGTAAACCTTCTTACTACTTTTTGTGCCTGCGAGGTAGGAGATAATATTGAGATAGAAACCTTCATGATAGGAGCCACCCTTATTACAGTGAGGCAACGATGCTATGGCGATGGCATTTCCATTGATATTTTCTAGGCTACCCATTGCAATTCATAATAGAAGACTAAGGCCCGCCAGTTGCGGGCCTTTTTGAGTCATACTTGCTTCGATTATAGGGTGTTGTAATATGTTGATGAGAAGGGGTTTGTGTGTTTGGATTATTTTTTTCTATTATTGAATCTGATTTAGAAAAAAAACTAAAGGTTAATTGTATGAAAAATTGCGCGCTACGGGTAGTGGCTATTAGTGCCATGATTGTCTCATTGTTCTTGTCGAGTTCTGTGTTTGGACAAAATTGTTCTCCAGGTTTTGTGTCTGATTATATGCCCTTTTATGATTCTGATCCCACTTTTCAATTGCAGGAGTTGCAGATTCGACTAGTGGTGCATGTGGTTGCCAAATCTGATAAGTCTGGAAACTTTCCACATTCAAATGCAACCGAAACTACCTCTTCAAAATCGGAGATTCAGGCTATTATAACTAAAGCAAACAGTCAGCTGGCCAATATTGCCAGTCCGCTTTACTTTGACAATGGACAGCAGCAAACAGGTATCCCTCATACATCTGATGCTAAAATTAAGTGGCTGTTAGACAATTCGGACATCATTTTCCACGATGATGATGCTCTTTTTGACTTAGGAAAGACGGATTATAACGAGTTAGAGTTTTTTGATCAGTTGGAAACAAAGACGAATACTCATGCCAATATATTCTTAGTAGAAGATGCCAACACCGGTATTACGGGCGTAGGAAATGGCCCTCACGTAAGTATGATGGATGTGAGAGTTCCAATTTTGGGTATGTACAAAGCCTATTCAACATTGGGGCAAAGCGACTACGGTTCTTACAAGTACATATGGGCCAATAATTTTAACCACGAGCTATGCCATGCCCTGGCAGGAATGGACCACAGCATCGAAAATGAAACCCAAGGCATATTTCCTGAATTGCCTTGGCCCGATCGTTTCGGTTGGGTAAACCCATCTGCCACAGAGCAGAACATTTCTAATAACATGATGGGGGGAAGTAAGCAGCAAGACTATCTTTCACCTAATCAGATCAAGTTTTGGCACCAGGGTATTATGTCTCGATCCTGCAGAAAATATGTAGCCAATATTGCCAGCCTTACTGTTGAAGACTACCATTACACCATTTCTAGTAATGTAACCTGGGATAAGTATGCTGTGATTAACAATGATATTAGCATTAAGTCAGGGGCCACCCTTACTATTAGCGGATGTGTGCAAATGAGCCGCGATGCAGTGATTAATGTAGAGGAAGGAGGCACACTTCTCTTTGACGGTGGCAGTATTAAGAGAGCGGGTGTTTTGGGCCTATGGGGCGGTATTAAAGTGTGGGGTGATAAAACAAAAGATCAATACGCTCAATCACAACATTTTGGTAAGGTCCGTTCTACGGCCAATGGAGGACATATCAGCGGAGCTGAAACGGCCATTTCCACTTCCAAACTTGATTATGGCGATGTATTTGACTGGAGCCATACAGGAGGCGGTATTGTACAGTTGCGCAAATGCACATTTGAAAACAACATCCGCGATGTACAGTTTTTAAAGTATACTTACATACATCCTGTGACCAACAGTGTCTATAAAAATGCCAGCTATTTTCAGCAATGTGAGTTTATTACCACGGAGCCTTTACCCAACCTTTCTCCCTATACAGTGCTCAACGGTTTGCTTCGTAAATACGAACCGCATGCTACCTTATGGGCCAACCATGGGGTACGCTTTACCCGCTGTAAGTTCATCAATTACCAACAGTACGATAATGGAAGTAACAACAACGGAGTAGCCAAATCTGACAATTTTTTGTTTTATGTTGGTAAGGAGAAATATGATGGAGGAAACTTTGATCCAAAAGATTGGATTTCTCGGATTGGGATCGGTACCCATAGTTCCTATTTGGAACTGCGAGGCACTCCTGATCCTGGGTGCTTAAGCAATTGCCCCAAGACAGGTAATTATTTTTACGGCCTGGGAACTGGTATTGTGCTTAGGGGGATTGACAGGGCCTACGAGGGCATTGCCTTAATAGATAACAATATTTTTACCAATTGCAACCTGGGCATTGATGTATTGAGTTCAGCCAACGATTTGGTGGACAACAATGCCTTTAAATGGCAGATGAACTTCTCCGAGATTTTTCTGGAAACTGGCAATAGTACACAAGGGCAAGGAATGAATCTGAACGCATCAGCGGGTTTTACTATACAGGACAACCGTTTCAGATCATACATTCCCTTATATGAGCAGCTTTACAAACCCAGAGGCATTTATTCACAGGGCGTGCTCAACACCTATGCCGGGCTCAGCCATTTTAATGTGTTTAGAGACAACTGGCCAAGTGTGAAAATTGACTATGATAACCCTGGGCATCGCATTACCTGTAATGAATACATCAATCAAGGCTATCCTTCTATTCCCAATACCGACTACCAATTGAATTTTAAACATTTTGGAGATCCAGGGCCTCAGGGTTTTTGCGATCCCGATGTGGGCTGGTTGCCACGTAATAAGTTTCAGGAAAACTGCGACAATGCTAAGGACCATATTGAAAGTGATAAAGGTAATATTCCCCGTCCGCAACGCATTGACTATTACTACCACAGTTCAGAAGCGGCCAATACCCTACCACAGCAAAGCTGTGTAACGCCCCATCCGGTAGGAGGTACCTACATACATATAAGCAATTGCACTACGGTTACCCATACCACATGCGCTAGAGTGGCCCATCCTAAAGTTTGGAAATACTACGCTGAGAGTAATGATTACGATGGATTTATCAACGCTGCAATGACTGATCTTGAAGCTGGGGACCATGCCGATCTTAAAAATGACCTGGGCGATCCATTGGTAAGCAATAGCCAGCTAATTGCCGATTTAGATGCGGCGCGGCCATATTTATCTGATGAAGTACTTGTATTAATGATCAATAGGCAACCGGCCTTTAATGAGACCTATTTGAAAACAGTACTGCTAGAGCACAGCGGCCTTTCTGATGCAGTAATGCTGGCCCTGGTCAATAGCAATGTAAGTAGTGCTACCTGGAACGAGATTGAAGCAGCTGAAGACCAATATAGCAGTATTCATGAGCTGTATGATTACATTGATGCAGCCTTGTGGAATAAAATGCGGGTGGTGTATGGTTTCGAACAACAGTTGCGCGATACCGTGAACAACGATACCCTGAATTTGGACACCTTATTCGCCTTTTACAATAGTTTGCAAGGCGGTATGGACAAGGGGCATCATATTAATGGACTCATAGAAAGTGCTGACTACACAGCAGCCACCAACCTATTGAATACGCTTGACCAAAACGATGCTGAACAAGCAGCACTTTACGATTTTGAGAGCTTACACCTGGCTTTGCAGTCTGATAACCGAAATTGGTTTCAAGTAACAGGCACCGAGCTCAACGAGCTGGAAGATATAGCTCAAGGCAATACTCGAGCAGCCGGCTATGCTAAAAACGTTTTAAACCTGATAGAAATGGAGCCTTACGAGTTCAGCTGGGTTGAGGCTACAGAGCAAAACACCGCATATGCTAATCTGAATATTGAGAGCCAGCCGAAGGAAGAAATGGTTTTATTTAGCATATATCCCAACCCTGTTGAAGAAGTATTGACAATTCGTTTAGCACAAGGTTTAGCAGACAATGCTCAAGTACCTTATACCATTACGGGCATACAAGGCAGTAGCTGGCACGGAGTGATTAAAAGTGAAGAAACAAGAATTAACATTTCTTCATTGCCTAGTGGATTGTATCTTGTGAGTGTGCATACTTCTCGAGGTTTCCAAAGTCAACGTTTTATTAAGCTATAATCCGATGCGACGATCTGTTTTCTGTCTATTCGTCTTTTTGTGTTTTGGAACAAATTCAGTGTGCCAAAAAATTGGGGAGTATTACAGTCAACATAAAATCTCATATTTTGGTACGTATCCAATTGCTGGTTTTCATGTAACCGAGGACAATGTATTCCTTTTGTTTAGTACAACGGTTGGCCCTCAAACTTATGCCTATCATTTAATGTCTTTTGAAAAAGACGGTAAAGTGATCGATAGCATCCGTACCAACATAGCAGATACACCGTTAACTGGTTTTTTTAACCTTAACCAATACTTGTATGGTGCTAACAACGAAGTGATATTATTTTACCAGCAACTCAGCCCTGATGACAACACCTTGTATGCAAGTGCTGTAGAGCGTTACAATGGAGACCTGAAGCGCACCCTAAATTGGCGTGGACCGTCATTGAAATTTTCGACGATTGATGTAGGTGTCGATGGCATGATTACCGCTATTGGACTTCATAAATATGGAGACCTTACCCGTACCGTCCGTGTCAACAGCGCTGGCCAGCAAGTAATGGACAGTACTAGCCGAGCTATTCGTACCGCTTGGGGGCTTCATCGTGTGGAAGACTCTTTTTATTGTTTTGTGGATGGCAACTCTATCGCTCATTTGGATGACCTTGGCATAGTTCAAGACATAGAAACGACTGAAATACCAAATGCAGGTGAGACCTATTTGCCTAGCACTGTTTCTCTTCTTACATCAGATACTGCTCTGTTAGTGTCTTACTATGCTGACTATGAAGAGCACAAAGATGACGGCGATGGTTTGGCCAAAATCGATTTAGAGGGCAGAGTTATATGGAATTGGACCCCTCTCAACCAGAAGGGGAGTGTACTCGATGCTACTGCATTACCAGGTGGCAAAATAGCTGTTGCCATGGCTGCTGAAGATGATTTGAGAATTGTTGACAAAGATGGGCAGATACTTATACGTAAGAACTATGAAATCCCTAATCAAAACGATGGCTTATTTGGCTTTAGAAAGATTCGATTTGATTCAACCGATTCAACTTTATGGGTAGCCTATAGTACCTATGAAGAGTTTAAGAACGATTCTAATGTGTATCGGGCTGTTGGCTTTCTCCATCTCGACATGAATGGAAACCTAATTGATACCACTCAAAACATTGAGGTGACCGAAGTATCGATACCAAAAATAAAACAGCCTACACGTATTGTCTGCTACCCGAACCCGACACAAGGAAACTTGCGTTTAGACTTGCCTGAAGGTGTCGACTATAACTACCGTATTATAGATCTTATGGGCAAAGTCTACCAACAAGGTACTTTGCAAAAAGGGCAAGCGGTGGCGATTGAATCCTTAAGCACAGGGCTCTTTCTCATTGAAGTACAAAACGAAGATGGTTTCTTCTTTTCTAGCTTTATTAAGGAGTAGAGTTGACTACAGTATAATCACTTCTCACAGATGCTATATTGATGTAAGCCGTTAGCAAACTACAGCTTTGTAAACAGATGCCTGGATCGTTCTGAAGCTGTTTTTATTTCTATGACATACTGTCCCTGGGGGAGGTTCCCAATGGCGATACTATTTTGAAAAACGCCATGTAATACCTGGGTTCCGGATACCGTGAAGATGCTGTATTGAGCTTCTGTGTTCAAGCCTTCTATTTGTAATGTATGCGCTACAGGGTTCGGATAAATAGAATAAGGCAGTTTTCGCAGCGTGTTCGTTGAAACAAACTTGTTCAATACGGAAAGGGAAACCTTGGGACCATTGCATCCGTACATGCTCTTTTCCGTAACGCGTACCTTAAAAGTGTCTATATGCCTTTGCCAAAAAATGTAAGCATTTTGACCTGCTGTGGACGCGATGGAATCCCCCACAAAACTCCATGTATAGCTGCTTTTTTCTTCGCCTAGTGCTGTGTACTCATATTGGCTGCCATATTCTGAAACTTCATCGGGTCCTTCTATAGATGTATTGGCGGGTACAACAGGATCTATCCATACGGCGGCTGAGTCAATACAGCCGTCGGAATGGTAGTAGCCAAAATCATAAAAGCCACCTGAAGTTACTGTAAGCTGTCTGGTAACTCCTTTGTATCCGTCTTTCCAATGAGCAGAGTCAGCATTGCTGAGTACTATAGATATTTCTTCTGTTTCGCAGTCGGCGCTGCTCGCTATTTCTACATCGCTGGCACCTCCTGTAATTTGCTCAGAGATGGTGTGTCCATTGGCGTAGGAAAAGGTTATTTTCTGTGCCATGCTCTGTAGCGAAAAGCACAGTACACAAAGTATGGCTATGGAAATTTTGAAATTCATGTGCTTATAATTTTCTACTTGGAAATATGTAGAGCTCTGAAACTCCTTTTTGGTGCATTTGCTGTGCATAGTCCAATTGGTCCTGATAGGCCTGGCCTGATACTACATATGAAATAAAATACTCTGATACGGGTGTTGTTACCTCACTTATAGGCCATGGAACGGGCGCATTCACACCAACCACCACTACTTTAATCATGAGCTCATTCAGGTCTTTAGAACTGGCAAAGTCAAAGCCGTTTTCCTGATAGTCAGCCACTTTGCCCATTACTTCAAACATGAGTCTTGACGCTTTTGTGGGTGCGATTTTTGACATAACCAGGGCTGCGCGTTTTACATTTTTGGCAACTCCTGCTGCTTCTTTGAGCATCTTTTTGTTGGCAGGCGAACGTCCTCTATTGGGCTTTTTCTCATGCATTAAATCATTAAACATAACCACCATGGCTCCTGAGAGGGCACCGTTTCCAAACTTACCGCCCCCCAGTTTTGATGCTGTACCACCGGCTGCTGCACCAATGAGCACTTTTGATACGGGGCTGGCTCCATGGGAGAAATAGCCGCCGGAAGCTGATGCAAGACCTGCTAAAAAGCCATGTTCAAACTTACCTCCCTTGGCATCGGCCAAACCTCCCTGTACCAGAGAGTGTCCAAGTATTTTAGTAGTCCAAAAACCAGCACTTCCGCCTCCGGAAGCTCCTACACTTACAGCAGCTGAACCTACTCCATAAGAGAGTCCAGCACTTATGGCGCCCCATTTAGCACCTTCCAGCCCGGCTTTAAAAGCATCGCTGCCACTGGCTCCGTTCATTAATGCTCCGGTAACGCTTCCGGCAAAGCCGCTGGCTGCACCTGCTAGTATGGCCGAGCCCAGGCCCGACCCCAGGGCTCCGGCCACCAGTCCTCCGGTTACCACGGCCGCACCTACTACAATAGCTGTTTGCCAAACTTCTTTGCCAAAGGTGTTTTCACCCCATTCGTTCACTTCTTTTAAGCCTGAGCCAATGAGCTCGGCAGCTCCACTCACAAAATCAGATGCAGCATTACCCAGGTCTTCCAAAAAGCCTCCCAGTGAGAAGTACCCCGATGGATCAGTAAAGTGCAGGGGCGAATTGAAGGCGTATGCGTAGCGGTTGTATGAAAGCCAGTTGGTAGGGGCTTGTACAAAAGGATCAGCACTTACAAATCTTCCTAAATTCGGATTGTAGAGTCGTCCTACCATGTCAATCAATCCAAATTGTGTAAGGTGTTCATGCCCGGTAAAACCTAGTTTAAAAGGCTGGGCCTCCATGAGGTCTTTGCCTTCTGTGATTTTGCCCCAGGGGTCATAATCAAATGATGAAACTTTTCCGGACGACAGGTGAACAATCTTCCTAATGGAGCCCAATCGGTCTCTTAAGAAATAATGAAGTTTTGGTGCCTTCTGGTTGGTGGTAGTTTGTGCAGCTACCAGGCCATCCGGTCCCATTATATAGTTGATGTGAGTGGTTTTGCCCTCTTTCTCAACTATGGTGTACATGGAGTTTATGTAAGAGCGCTTTTCCAGAAGTGCTCCGTCTCTGAATATGGATTGCTCTTTCTTTTGGCCGCCAATACCCGTGGCAACTTCAATGCTCAATAGTGGTCTTCTAACTTCATAGGCTCTTCCGCCACTGGTAAAGGCATAAGTAGTTCTTAGGTTAAGGGCGCAGCTTGAATTGATTAGGTTTACGCTTTGGGTTTGGTAAGCACTTTTTCCACTGCTTCCATAGGCCAGGCTGCCAAGGTCTGATTTCTGAACTAAATTACCGAGCTTGTCATAGGTATATGTGGTTTTAGCTCCGTCTATCTCATAGCTGGTGAGTTGCCTCAGTTGATCATAGCTATATTTCTTGCGTATGTTTCCAAGTGGATCATAGGTTTCAGTGAGGTTGCCAACATCATCGTAAGTGTATTGCTCTATAAACACATCTTCAGAGTCAAAACCATAGTCAATTTCATCAAGTAAACCGGTTAGCGTGCCATACGTTTTGTTCTTGGTAATTCTTCCATCGGCCATACTCGTTGAGGTAAGTTGCCCGAACCTATTGTAAGACCCGGCTTCCCAGAAAGTATGTCCTGTGCTGGCATCGTTTATGGTTTTCAGTTCATCGTACTTGCCATATCCATATTGGATCTTAAATCCACTTGGGTAGGTATAGGTAGATAGCCTGCCCTTGCTATCATAGGTCTGCGATGTAGTGTAGGTTTTTCCCAGTCGAATCTGTTCTTCCCTTATTACCCTGCTTAGTTTGTCGTAATAAGTGTGATTCTCATGGCCATTGCTGTTTCTTACCGATGCCAGGAGACCAATTCCGTTTTTTCCGTCGTATTCATAGGTTGTAATTGATTCCGGACTGCTTTCGTAAATAGTGCGGCCAAGCTTATCAAATCGATAACTGAAAGTATCTTGATTGTTGTTCTTAATCTTTCGTATCAGTTCACCAAAGGCATTGTATTCGTAGCGTATATCGTTTAGCAATGGCTCTTCCATCACCGTTTTTTGACCAAGGCTGTTGTAGTCGCTGGTAATCTCGTAGCTGTTTCCTACCCAAGTGCTGGTTTTATTGCCAAAAAGGTCGTATTCATAATAAAGGTCAGTTCCACCCACTGTTGAAATTCGCTGCACTTGCCCTCTGTGATCTGAATACGTGTTTATCGTTTTTCCTGAAGGTTCTTTTCGGGTTTGGCTTAGGGCGGTATGTGAAAATTCTATAACAGCGCCATCAGGAGCCTTCGCTTTTATTAGGCGGTCTAATGCGTCGTACTCCTTTTCAGTGAAAAAAGTATCACTTCCCAGTTTAAAAGGTAAGGACTCTCTCCAAAGCCTGCCTTTGTAGTCATACTGGGTAAGCTGAAGCAATGACTCGCCGTCAGGGCCTATCTCATCTGTACTGGTTAGCCGATTGAAACCATCATAGAATGAAATATTTCTGGGCGAATTTGAAAACTGGGTATAAATGAAATGGTAGGCCTCGTCAGGGCATGTTACAATTCCTCCCTGACATAATTTATAGTCCGTTTTAGTCCAGTTGCCATCAGGGAGCGTCTCCTTGAGTATTCTTCCAAAATGGTCGTACTCATAAATGGTGCTTAAGCCATTGGCATCTGTAAACTTGGTAACCAGACCACTATGTTCATCATACTCACTTTTAGTAATATGGCCTAGTGCATTGGTAGTTTGAATAGCGAAACGTCCTTTTGAATCGTATTTTGTAACGGTAATTCGCGATTCAATTCCGTTTCCATTATCGCCCTTTTCCGTGCTATTAACAACATTTCCAAAGCCGTCAAACGCATAGCTGACAGATTTACGCTGATTGAAGGTGCCTTGAACGGCATACTGCTCTTCTATCATCATTCCCGTTTGAGAGTCATATTTAAAACGACTACTCCTTGACTGTATTCTGTTGTTCTTATCTGAACGGGTTAAATCGGCCTTTAGTAATCGTCCCAGATACCAATTCACTGTATCGTTCTCGTAGGTGTTTTCCAGAATCTCTTTAAAGCCATCGCTATATTCTGTTGTCTGCCTGGTAGGGTTTCCAAAGTCGTCATACTCAAAACTTACCCAGTTGGAGTCCACGGGTGTACCATCTAATTCATATCTGACACTTTTGGTGCTTGCCGGATATGCAAACAGAGTGCCTCTATGTTCTTTATAGGCCAGGTCGTTTTCTACCTTGTTTATAAGACGTAGCTTTCCATCGTGGTATACATAGTTTTCCACCCTTTTTACATTGCTTCCTGCGTAATGATAGTCGGTGTTGAAATAGGTTTTCGTGGTTTTCAATGAAATCCAGTCAGTACTCCACATGCTACTAAACCCTCTGAAACCTCTTCCGTGCAGGTGAGTAACACCGTTGGCAAAGGCATAGTCACGGTCAATAAGTGTAGTGTTTCCCTGCTTTACAGTATACCTTCTGGCAATAAGCATGGGCGATGCATCAACTCCGTGGTAAGGAAAACGATACGCGGGCAATGCTCTTACGTTTGAATAATTGTTAAGGAGCACATATTCCAGGGATGTGGTTTTTCCCTGACCGTCTTTTATTTCAATTATGGATTTGTGTTTTGGCCCAAAAAGCTTTGGAGTGGTAATAAAACCGGTGCTTTTGTCAAACATGAGCATCTGCAGCATTCCTGTGGATGTACCCATTTCAAATTGACCCGCCATTAAGGCTTCCGTATTCTTTACCCTGCTTGGCATTAGAATATCAGGATCGCCTACATAGGAGCGTTGGTATTCAAATTTTCCCCAACCCTTGTTCAGGAGCCAGTGGTTTTCTCCGGTGCTTTTATCATACCATATCAGATCGCTTTTTCCATCAAGATTGAAATCGGTTGCCATTAAAGAAGTTCCGCCCTTGATCAGACTTGATGACACATCGTTGGGAAGACTTTCCAGGCTAAAGCCATATTCTGTGAAGTGTCCGGAATTGGTAAACAAACTAAGGCCTCCCGAGTTTTTATCCCAAAACCCAAAATCCTGAACCCCATCACCATGCCAATCGCCAATGATGAGTTGTTGCCCGCTTGTTATAAGCGCTGAAGGAATAGGATGCCGCACCAATTGCGTGGATGGGAAATAGGACTTTTTACATTCTTTGGCGGCAAAAAACGCGCTATGACCGTTATCAGGATTCAAGCTTACTTCGTCCATCATACCATCGCCGTCCAGGTCAAAATGAAAGATTCCTGAGTTATTTCCATAGGGGCTTACTGATCCAGACCAAAAGGAAGTATACCACTCATCAAAGAAGGGGAGGTTGGCTACAGAGTCTACATTCAGGTAGATCAATTTTTCATTCTTTCCTCGTTCATAGATGAAAATATCTGTTAGGCCATTGCTGGTAATGTCTGCCAACAGTACTTGTGAAGCAGATGTGGTGGTAAAGGTGAAATCGGAATTGTTTGGTTTTTTATGGCGCTTAAAACTCAGGTTAATGTCATTGACATTTCGGGTTTTTACTGATGAACAGATGTATACATAGTTGCTCTTGGAGTTTAGGGAATAAACGGCTAAATCCGTTCTTCCATCTGCGTCAAAATCAGCAGCTTGTACGGTTTTGTCTTTTATGTATGAAGAGGCAATGGGCGTTGAAATAGAAGACCATTGGAACGAGTTGGTTTTAATTACGGCACTATTGGCACCGGTTTTTGGGTTATAAATGAAATAGTCTTTGAATCCATCGCCATTAAAGTCCACTAGTACAAAGCGGCTGTCCGGGCTTTTAAGAACAGGGTCGTAGTGTGAGGTGAGGAAGTTGTTTAATAGAAAGGTGAAGTTGTCTTCATGCGACCAGGTAAATTCAGTAGGTGGATGACATTGGTTGTTTGTACCACATTCTTGTACTGATTTGAGTAGGGAAGATGTGCGTAGTGCCTGTGGATCCTTATAGCTGAGCTTGTATGAGCGGACCACATCATTACCATATTTACAGCTAATAAGGCTTAATAGATTCTTTCTAACCTTCTTTACCCCACGTATATAGATGAGTTGAGAGTCGGGTCGGGCCTTGTAGGTGAATTCTACAGAACAATAAGGTTTTAAGCCTTCGTTATCGTTTCCTGTATAATCAATTTTAATAGGTCTTATGTCGGCATAGTCAGTATTGTAGGTTACTGTGAAATAATTGCCTTTTGTATCAGTAACCTTGTTGAGCAGCCAGTGTGTTATGGCTCCTGAAGTCTTATTGACCACTCTGGCGTTTGGCGTAGCGCCAAACTCCATAGAGAGCCCATCCTTGGTTTGCACCTTGTACCATTCCGGCATTCCCATTACTGACCCATAAGCGGTAATACGCTGCTGGCGATTGCTTTGAGTGAGGTATTGCGAATAGGGGTCTCCATAACCTCCTTTGGTGCATACCAGTAAATTGCCATCTAGTGCCAATTTGTCCAGAGAATCCATTTGGATGTCTCTCTTCACCCTGTGTTCAGCAAATGTTTGCCCCATTCGTGAGATAAGCGATAAGCCTCCCAATGACCAGCCTGGCCCCATAATACCATCGCCTGAACGAGAATTGTAGATTAGTTGAAGCTGTGGTTGAATACCTGCAGTTCCGGGTGCTGTTTGAATTTCTATGGAATAGGTTGCAGATCCATCTGCCGCGATGGACACCTGTCCATTCGTATAGCCTGAAACAGGGCCGGGGATTACATCCTGCGCACTTGCCGAAGAAATAAGAAGGGTACACACCAAGCACCAAAAGCCTGCCAAATAAGTCCTCATCGTTACCTGAATTAGTAGGATAAAGATATTGAATAGTTGACCTATCTGTAGCAGGTTTCGTATCAGGATGTCATTTGCCCTTTGAAATTAAAGAGCATTACCATTTGGTATTTGTACAATCCTTAGCAGGATATGTGCAACAGGGTAAGGGTATCAGGGAGATACATTTGTGAGAGCAACTCCAAGTTTACAACATATGAAGATTGATAGAAGAACAGCAATTAAAACTTCCCTGCTATCAGGGTTTGGTTTAATGGTATCCCGACAGGCACTGGCGGATTGCGTTACAACACCTGATATTGAAGGCCCCTTTTACATATCGGGCTCTAAGCTAACCACTGAGTTGGCTCCGTCAAACGCCCCGGGCACCAAAATGTTTATAACAGGTACGGTATATGCAAATGACTGTAAAACACCGATTAGCAATGCAATGGTAGATGTGTGGCATGCCAATGATGGTGGAGAGTATGAAGATGTAGACTACAGGGGAATAATAAAAACCGATGCTTCCGGTAAATATGCTTTTACTACTATACTGCCGGGTAAGTATTTAAATGGGGCTACTTACCGTCCCAGGCATTTTCACTATAAAGTTTCAGCTCCTGATCTTGACTCAAATCTGATACTTACCACCCAGATTTATTTTGAAGGTGATACTTCAATTCCTGGTGACCCATGGGCTTCTGATGAAGACGCGGAAGAGAGAATCATTACTTTGAATTCCGACCAAAACAATGCGGAACATGGTGTGGCTGATATCACACTGGATATTGATGCATCACTAGTGTCCAACAACAAAAGTCCTATTGCCGGCTCTAACACTATCCAATCAGTTTACCCAAATCCTATTACCAGCGAAGGCCATGTGCTTATTGAACTGGCGAAACAAAGCAAGGTTGATTTAAGAGTGTTTGACATTAACGGACGCGAAGTGATTCAACTTCTTGAACCTAATAAATCGCTAGCGGCAGGTGAACATGTTGTTTCCGTGACTCCGCTCAACACACGTGGTTTGCGATTGCAGGCTGGAATTTACATTGTAAAGCTTTGGGTTGACCAAAAGCCCGTAGATGTGAAACGGTTTGTGTTGGCTTAATGGGAAGTTTAGTCTTTGATGATTAACCTCTTTTGAAGTATTTCGTTTTGATGCCGGATAGAGATGACATACACACCTGAATATTCGGAGAGGTCAATGTTTTGAACGGTACTGCTTCCAGTGGTAACCGTTCTGGAGCATATTGTGCGTCCCTGTACATCGGAAATAATGAGCTGGTAGGAATTTAATGGAACACGAATGCTTACCTGGCCACTTGACGGGTTGGGATATACATCTATCTGAGATTCATTTGAAGTATTCTGCCTATTGAGCCAGGTACGGTTGAAAATGCACATACCGTTGGGAAGTCTGCCCAAAGAAAAGTTGCCAATAACTTCTGAATTGCTGGTTGAAATAATGGTGGCTCCGGGTGAACTCAGATTGATTGCGAAAAGGCTATCTCCACTATGAGAAAAACCCAGATGTACGGGCCTTTGACCGGTTCTTATAGTATCGGTTACCAAGAGTGTTTTTACATCAACGATGCTAATGGTTCTATTCCACTGATCGGCTACATAAAGGCTTTTGCCATTGGGGTGTAAGGCCAGGTCTTGTGGCTGCTTTCCTACTTCAAATACCTTTGATACGGTCTCAGTACTTGTATTTAGCACTGCTATCGACGGCATTTCGCAGTCAAGCGAAAGGTACATTTTGTTGTCGTGTGCAGAGCGTTCAATGTCTTTTGGACATCCGGGAATAGAAATGGTGCCGCTCACTTTGTTGGTAGCCGTATTGATAACGGACATTAAATAGCCATGGCTATGGGCGACAAATGCCTTTGAGCCATCCTTGGTAAGCGCAATTTTATAAGGGGCTGAGCCTACGTCTATAGTCTGGCTTACAACCTCTTTGGTTAAATCCAGTACATACACCTTATTGTCAGTGTAGCAGGGGACATAAGCCGTTTTATTATCAGGCATAATCGCAATATCTGTAGGGCCCTTACCTACATCAATTTTGCTTTCAAAAGAATCGGTAAGTGTGTTCACAACAAAGATGTTGTTTCCAGTTTCCTGAGGAATGTACACGCGACTGTGGTCATGATTGAGTGTGGGCTCCACAGGGTGGCCACCCATGTAGATCTTCTTTAGAGCTTTACCGGTGGGTTGGTCTATTACCCACATGTTATTGTCGCTATAGTTGGTTACATAGATGGTTTGGCTTTTTACTACAGGTAGGCAAAGGAAAATAAGGACTGTTGTTGCTAGGTACTTGTATGAGTGGAATGGCTTTTTCATGGGTGACTTTTTGAGATCACTTACATTGAGACGCCAATGTAAGACGTTTTCCGTAAGGTGTTGGTTGTCTGGTAAATGACTTCAATTTTAAAAGTGTCCAAAAGTTTGAATTGCAAACCGGGCGCAGACTGTCCGGATTGTTTCTTCATGAAATGCTCAAAGTGGACCCATAACTAGAATTAGCGTCCTGGTTTGACAGGAAGTTGGGGGAGGGAACTTATTCAAACTTGATGTCTACAAAATGCCCTTCTATTTCTCCAGGAATGCCAGGAAGTCTTCCCCTTAGTGAAAAGTAGAACATCAAGTGGTTTTCTTTCAGGTCTTCAATTTTCACTTGTCCGCGGACGGGAACCTGGTAAAACTGGCTTAGTTTGTACCAGGCATCTATGCGTTGGTCGTGGCGCTCAACATTCGAAAATGTATGTGTTAGATCTCCGGTACTTCCTCTTTTATTAATCCGGAGCTGAGAGTAGCCATTATTCATGTTTAGTGTGAGGCTTTCATCATTATTATACGATGCATGAACGTTGGTGCCACCTTGATGATTGCAAGCCGAATCGAGGTTTGTTGCGGATTTTAGGACATCGTAAAACTCTTCATTGTCTGTTGCCCAGTACTTTATTTCAAACAAGGTGTCAGACGAGGATGGAACGCTATCAAAAGAAAATATCATTGAAAAGGGAGCCTTTTTTAAAACGATTTGTCCATCCTTACTGCTGTAAGATTTCCCATTTTGATGAATATTTATTGTGAATTTGTCATTTGGTTCTGAACCACATCCGAGTAAAGTTAAAAGCACTAAAATGCCCAAGTATTTAGCCATATTACTACGATTTTGATTGTGCATATTCAAATAATTTAAGCCAGGTTGTGAACCTTCTCTAAAGCCTTTATGACGTTCTAACAAAAGAGTACTACCTAATCACAATGAGTTGTCTTCGGTCTACCATGTTTCCATCCATGTAGGTGCACAGTTGAAAAGAAGCCTTTTTTTCTTTTGGTATGCCCATTTCTTCCAGCATGGCGGGTACATCAATGTATTTAAAAGACTCAAGAGTAAAGGTTTTCTTCTTAATCTTATAGCCAATTGCCGAAATGCTTAGGCTCAATGTTATTTCCGAATTGGTATTTGAATTCTTAAACCTGGGCTCAATCACAATATCACCTATTCGGCTGGCATATACACTTTGGCTATCAAGGCTGGTACCATCTACTATCATTTCTACTTTCCATATCTCCGGGTCTTCCTGTTCGGGGCTTTGCTTTATAAATACTCCCTTTTCCCAGTACTCTGAATACAATTCCTCTCCTTCTTCGTTAAAGTAGGTCCATTTTCCATGCGGCACACTACAGTAGCCCCTTTCATCAATGTTGTCCCATATACCAGTAGAGTTTTCCAAATAGCTCCCTTTGAGCATTGGCTTGCCGTTTGAGAAGTAGACTACAAATGGGCCTACTCCACAGTCAGTATATGAAACGGATTTTCTAAGCAGCACTTCTTTCTCATCATATACTTCTAAAATGCAAGGAAGGCATTTGTCCATATTCTTCCAGGAGGCATTGAATTTCTTGTACGTTGCTTTGTCTACTTCTTTATCGTTTACGGTAAATACTGTCTCGCCATTCACTGTTTTAGAAAACAAGCTCACGGAGTAATATTTCTTAGTTTTCAATTTTTGATAAACTGAAGCACTATCAATTTGTCCCTTAGCAGTTGCCAGGGATAAGAGCAATGAAACCAGTAGGAGTGCCGTGTTTTTCATCCAAACAAAGTACCTGTTTATCCACCTGCTTACCAAGCAAAGTTGTAGGAGTGGCATTATTGCATTACTTCAAAAAAGCCCCATCCAAAGGTTTTTGCTCCCCCGAAGTCGAGGTCCAAGTCTGGAAAGTACATGCCCATACCTCGATTCGGAATCCACTCTAAAACATTGCCAACTTCATGCCTGTAGTTCATTTTGTCAATATTCTCAGAGAAAAGTACATATAGCTTGTTCAGCTCACTATCATTTTCGGGTAGGTACAAAGAACCTGTATTCATAAGCATAATCAAAAGAGTGTGCTCGTAGTCAGACATTGTATCAGCGGTTTTAACAGATGCAATTCTGATGCCTTTTTGATAAAGAAGGCTCAATTCGTTTCGGTTCACTTTTACCGTGCTGTCTTTGTGCTTTCGTTGCACAGGGAATAAGCCCTTAAGGCGTTCATTGAGCAATACATTCATCATGTCTGCATGAAGGCGTTCGTTTAAACTACGTTCATCTTTTTGCAGGGTGCAAGCTGAAAGTGATGCATTGAATACAGGAAAATACAGTGCATCAGTACCCCAGAAGCCGCCATGGTAATAGCCTGTGGCACCATGGAATACAATGTTTCTCAGACCTAAGCAATAGTTGGATTTAGAAGAGGGCAATACATAATTGTGAAGCTCTGAGAGCAGCTCTTGATCAGTAATAATTTTCCCTTCAAACAGTAATTGAAAGAAAGCTGCCAGGTCATTAGCTGTTGCCACAAGCCCTCCGCCACCGTATAGGTCCCATGAGGGATTCAATTCATAGGAGTCCCAGTTGTATTTATCCCAATACTGGTGTGCCAGGGGGAGAGCTCCCTGTGGGGCCTCTTCCAGATTGATAAACCAGGTGTTTTTAAGGCCATGCTTTTCAAATTGGAGTAGGTGTTTAATAGCAGAGTAAAAGGGCTCATCGCTTTGCCTTTCAATAATTTCTGTAAGCAACAGGTAGTTGACGTCGGCATAGCTAAATTCAATTCCAGGCGCTGCCAACGGATCAGCTATCTCCATTGCCCGCGCTATTTGTTCATCTCTACTCCATTGGTGTTGCGGTTGTGCATTCACAAGGTCAAAGTAGTTGGCATCTACATAATCGGCAATACCAGAGGTATGAGAAAGTAGGTGCCTTACGGTGATTTGCCCGGTAGTATAACCGTTTTGGGTGAGCAAATCATTGGTAGGCGCTTGGATGAGTTGTTGAATAGAGTCATCTAGAGAGAACTTTTCTTCTTCTACTAGTTTAAGTACGGCAGCTGCTACGTAGGTTTTGGTATTGCTGGCAATTAGTATGGGGACTTCCGGTTCAAGTACTTCTTTAGACTCTTTATTCGAATGCCCAGCTGCTCCGCTCCAGGAGATGTTGTGTTCAGGTGCTTCAACATGTACCAGTATGCCCAGGGCCTTAGGGTTTGTTGTGTAGGTGGAGTCAAGAATGTGTTGGAACTGCGAAGTGATGTGTTGTTTTTTCTCAGACTTGCAAGACTGAAGTATGGATGCAATAAAGCATACAATGACGATGAAAAAGCTATTGAGTGTTGGCATGCTTTCTAATTGGATACCATTATAAAACCTCCGCATGGATGGCACTGACGACGCTCTAACTCCATTGTGAGATCTTCCTTCTCTGTTTCATTCTCTAGGATAAAATCGTACTTTAATTTACCAGAGTTTAAGAATTGTTGGTAGCTAAATAAGCCAGCTTGGGGCTTTAGTTCAATGATTTCATGTGAAATATCATCAGAATTTTGATATATTGATGAAAAGGGAATTGAATCTCTTACGTGCTCTTTATAGTTCCTAATTGTTACTTGGCGGTCAAGACCATATACCTCAGGGCCCTTTCTGAAAAATAGGTTTTTGCTCATTCTTGGTATCCAACCATTCGTGGCGCTTTCTTGCAGCAAGTTGGATTGGTCTACAAACTGTTCTTTAGCTGCTCGTAGCCCTGCAAAGTCTCTAAAAAAAATAGAATGAATGTTTTCTCGAGAACTCTGTTTGGAATTCAATCCGTAGTCTGTATAAATACCTTCCCACTCTATACTGCCCAAAAAGTTCTGAGTACTCTTGTCAAAACACTCAAATTCTAAGTTTACTCTAAAATGTTTATAAAATGGAAACATCCCACCCCAAAAGAAATTAACTGGTCTTGTTTCAATAACTTCAATTTTTCGAGCTCCATTTCCAATGGTATGCGTGCTGCCGTTTGCAAATTGGAATACATAAGTAACGCCATCTCGATGAGCCAACGCCCCTGAATTGATATCACAATGCTTTTCTAAACATCTGAATTTAGACTTAAAGGCTCTAAACCTAAAAGGGAATGAGAAATTGTCATGAACAAGCACTCCACCCACAATGGCAAGTACAATAAGCCAGTTTCTAGTTTTTCGTTTCATTCCATGAGGGAATATACATCTGGATTTTGTAGGAATGGCTGCTAATGGGCTACAACGTCTTCTCTCTGATGTACACGATAAATGCTTCTTGTTGTAGTATCACTATAAGCGAAAATCTCAAAACTTGTAATTTGTTTTTTACCTGTATTGAGCTCTTTTATTGAATCTGCAATTTGATGAAGTGAATTACTGTCTTCTTTTTCTGGTGCCATGAGATTGATATAGAGCATCCATTTATTGTCACCCTCTGTCCAAAGATTAAAATCAACGCGTTGGGCACTTGTGAGCTTTTCTATTTTCTTTTTTAGAGTTTCATTTTCCAGATATTCACCATGGCTAATTGCATCGCCATTGAATATGTATCTCCATTTGCCTACGGGAACACCAGATTTAAACTCTCTTTCGGATACATGATCGCCCGCATAAGTCCCCCCTATTGGGGTAACACTTTTGTAACTTCCATGGAGGGGTTTCCCTGTTGATGCAGATTTGTATAAACCTTTCGAACGAATGATATCTTCATTGGCAATATCTTGAGTGCAGGAAAACAAGCTAAGGATTAGAAAGCCTGAAGCCAGAAGTCTGTGTATCATTGAAATATTGTTTTTTACTTTTAAAAAGTAAAATTCAACAAGCAAAATAGAAGGGATTGTTCAAGCGTGGGAAGTGAACGCCACAGAATAACATTAGTTAACTCGGCGTATTGCTGAGAGCTGGTATCCGTGTTTTTGTCGGAACGTAATTTTAGCACTATTCATACTCTCGATAGATTATGCCGCTTCTTTTTCCAAATATGCTTTTTGTATAAGCATTTACCACTTTGCTCATGGGGACAGGGTTGTGGCCTGGAAAATAGTCCTTATACTTTTCGTAGGCATCTGCTACTACTCCAAGAGAAACCGCGTTTACCCTCAATGTACTGGGCATTTCCAATGCTGCCGCTTGCACAAAACTGTGAATACCGCCATTTACCATGGCTGCACTTGCAGTCATTACTACTGGATCATCAGCAAGAATACCTGTTGATAGCGTAATGGAACCTCCGGGGGTAAGATGCTCTTTTCCCAAACGGACCAGGTTTACCTGACCCATGAGTTTGCTCTTCAGGCCTACGTAGTAGTCGTCCTCGCTAAGGTGTTCAAAGTTTGCCCACTTGGCTTCGCCGGCTATGCATACTATGGCATCCAGATTACCCAGTTTATTGAGCATTTGTTGGATGGACTCTGAACGGGTAATGTCTACCTGTACATCACCGGAAGCCCTTCCGGCAGTGATTACTTCATGTTCGCTGGATAGGTAATGGCTTACTGCGCTACCGATAGTACCGTGTCCGCCAATGATGAGTATTTTCATTTCGTTGTGCTCAGAAGTTTATTGGAAGCTAAGGTCGTGGCTTTGGGTAATAAGCCAATGCCTGTTGCACTTGTCTACTTCCAATAGTTGTTTGCCTGGGCTATTGTGGCAAACTCCAGCGCAACGGTTTGTCCAATAGAGATAAGCATGGCCGCATCTTCAGCATACACCGGGCGTAGTCTATCTCTTACCTCCGCATCAGGTTGGGTGGCTTTGATAGTAAGTCGAGCCATTTTTATAGCGAGGGCCCGGCCTTCTTCAGGACTTGCTGTAATAAGAGAGTTATTGGGGATTAATGTGCTTGACTGTGACATAATGGTTGTTTAAGTGGGAGCGAAAATGCTCAGCGCTTCATTGACAACCAGTAACAGATGTTACGTTAGAGCACCTTTATTTTTCTTCCTACTTGCTCGGCCTTTTTATCAGCGCGCAGCTTTTGCATGAGACGTGATATTACCTCTCTGGAAGTGCCCAGGTCTTCTGCAATTTGCTGGTGCGAAACCTTCACCAGATTACTTTGTTCAATCTCCGTTTTTGCTTTCAGGTATTTGAGCAAACGTTCTTCGAGGTTGTAACAGGTTATTTGTTTGGTGCTATGCAGTAAGTCAGCATAGTGTTTTTGGTAATCGCGAATCACCAATTGACCAAAGGAGGGATAGGTTTTAAGCCAATAATCTACCTTGTCCACGGGCAACAGGAGCAATGTGCTATCCAACTCAGCCTGGGCTGAGAAGGCAGCAGGCTCAGGGTTGAAGACGTGCGCAAAGCTGAAAATGCAGGAATCGCCGGAAGTGATGTAGTAGAGTAAGAACTGAATGTTTTCTTCATTACTAAACACTTTAATATGTCCATCAACTACAATGGGTAGAAACCGAATGTATTGCCCTTGTTTTACTACAAACTCTTGGGCAGCAAAATCCTGTGCAGTGGCATGCTCTTCTATCTCAGCGAGCAATGCTGCTTCTAAACCTGGAAAACAGCTTTTTAAGAAGTCAGTCTTCATAAAAAGGCCTGGATGTGTTAGATGTGCTGGTCAATAAGAACGGTGTTTCCGTCAGGATCTACTATAACGAAGCTGGCTGGGCCACTGGTGCTTTCATCAGCTTCGCTTTCAAAGCTGATGCCTTTTTCTTTCAAATCTTTTTGAATGGTTCTAACATCGTCATAACCTTCTACGGTTTGTGCGTCTTGATCCCATCCTGGATTAAAAGTGAGGATATTGCCTTCAAACATGCCCTGGAAGAGCCCAATAAGGGTGCCCTCGTTTTTCATAATGAGGTAGCCTTTTTCAATATCTCCGGCAAATACACTAAAACCCAGTTTTTCATAAAAGGCTTTTGATACATGTATGTCTTTAACATTGAGGCTCACAGAAAAGGCTCCTAACTTCATATAGGTTACTATTTAGTGGGTGGAATTTAGTCCATTTTCAAAGTCTTTACGTAAGATCAGCCGTGGCGGTTGTGTAGTTTTAAAAGGTCGTCGTCAAAGACTACCACGGTCCAATCATTACTTACTGGAAGCTCATCGAGTTCTGATAACTCATTGAGAACAGGTTCCTCAGTAGCGCAAATTTGAGCCATACCCGTTTCGGTTTCAATTCTAAGGTCCGAAAGCCGTTCAGGTGGAATATTGTCATTGAATAAGAAACTAATGTTTATGACTTTATTGCCGATGAGTTGTTGCCAGCCGGGTGACCCTGAAACCTCTTCTAGACAATCAGTAAAGTTCTTGTCAAGAATGGTCCAGATGTCTTTGGTGCTTATATGATAAGCCATCGTTTCTTCCAACCAAAGCCAGTTCAGTCGTTTGCCATTGCTGAACTCAATGAGAACGGCCATGTCTGCCAGATGGAACTTGTCAAAAAGGTTATTTCCATCTGGGTAGTTGGGGAGTGCATACCATACGCGTTCAATCACCGAGCCTATGTAGCCAGCACCCAAGGCGTGCATCCCTTCATGATCGGAATCGATGACTCCCAGGTTTTCAAAACTCATATAGGCTGCATTTTCGCTATCATCACCAGTGTCATAAGCCTCGTAAGAGTCAAAATAATCTTCTGTGAAAGGAAGTTGTACAGCGTTTTTCTTGTTTTCAAAGTTGAAGGCTTTGTACAGGTGAACAATGCCGTCAATCATGCTTATTACCGTAAGTGCCTTATAGCTTTCTTTTGATATGGAAAAAGACTCATTGAAATGGTCATATACCACTACGTGAAAGTGATGACGAGTACCAAAGCCCAGGAAGCCCTTTACTTCCGTTCCTGAGTATTTTGACAATACAGTGTAGGCTGAGTTTTCAGAGAGAATCTCTGCATTGGCAATGTATTGTCCGTCAAGTAAGGCCCCGTTGAGCTCTATTGCACTAAGCTTTTTCCCCTTAAGGCTAAACCGCTCAGAAACTTCAAAGTGTTTGATATTCGGTGATTTCATAGGCATTCAGGAGCAAATTATAAATATAGACTAGACCGTACCATCCTCAGATGGAATTAAAGATTCAACAACTCATGTAGCTCTCCTTTTCTGGAAGTAGATACCGGAATAAGTTCTTGATTGGTAAGTGTGATATAGCCCGACTTGCCCTTGCTTACTTTACTCACCTGTTTCAGGTTAATGACATGTGAGTGATGGCATCTGAAAAAGAGCTTGGGCGAGAGTTTATCAAAGTAATAGCCCAGCCTTTTGCTAGTGAGCAACTCTCCTCGCGACTGGGTAATTACTTTGGTATAGCTTCCGCTGGCCTCCAGTCGGGTAATGTCCTGTTCGTTTAAAATCAGGTAATCTTCTCCATCGTAAATGGAAATAGTTTGTTCGCCCATAGGGTTGGCCGAAGGTTGTCCTGATAGTATGTTTTTGCTTGCCTTACGTACAGCGTTTACCAGCTCTGCTTCTACCACTGGTTTAAGTATATAGTGCGTGGCATTTACGCCAAATGCTTGCACTGCATACTCTGAATAGGCTGTGGTAAAAATAATTTGAGTTTGATGCGGCAAACTAACATGCTCAAGGAACTGGAAACCTGATAGTTCAGGCATTTCTACGTCCAGAAAAAGTATGTCGTATTGATGTTCTTTGAGATGTTCAATGGCTGTACTGGCACTATTGAATATTTCTATGGAGCTAATTTCAAAACAATGTTGCTTAATAAGAGCAGCCAAATGCCTTGCTGGCATTGGTTCGTCGTCAATGATGAGTGCTTTCATGGTCCTTCCGTTTAATAAATATAAGTACTTCGGTTCCGAGTGCTTCCCCTTTACTGTTCTTTAAGTCAGTGATTAATACGTTGTTCTTTCTGTTGTTGTATAAAGAAAGCCGTTTGCTAATAATGTCTATACCATGCGATTGACCCTTGTGCGAACCGTTGTCTTTTTTATAGCGTCCGGCAGCCTGCCGGCCTACTCCATTGTCGCTAACGGTAATTTTGAAGTAATCGCCTTCCACATCGAACTTTAAGAGTAAACGTCCCTTACCTACCTTGTTTTTAAGACCATGCTGAATGGCATTTTCTACAAAAGGTTGAATGATGAACGGTGGGATAGGCTGTTCCAGAAACTCTGGCGAAACTTCATGAATTTCAAAGTCAAATTTGTCTTCAAGCCTAAAGCGTTCCATTTCTATATACTCTCTCAGAAACCTGATTTCATATTTAAGCTGTAGGCTGTTTTTACGGGTTTGATCGAGGGTGTTGCGGAGTGAACGGCTGAACATATTCAGGAAAGAGACGGTCCTTTCTTTGCTACTTTCTAAAACCAGGTACTGTACTGATGCCAGTATGTTGAAGACAAAATGTGGATCCATTTGAGCCTGTAGTGCATTTTGATCTGACTTTAATCGATCAATAATTAGCTGCTGCTCTCTGCGTATTACTCTTATACGAATAGTGCCAATGGTGAATGCAATAAGCAGTGCTACTGCAAAACAACCGCCTAAGAACCACCAGGTTTCCCAGTAAGGTGGAGCTACTTTAAAACGAAGTGTTTTAGAAGCACTCCAATAACCGTCTAGCCTGCGTGCCTGTACTTCAAAAGAATAGTCACCAGAGGGCAGGGTAGTATACTGAATTGACTTATCGAGGGTTAGCGTCCAGTCGTCTTCAAAACCCTTTAACCAGTACCGGTACTCAACTCCCCCTTGTTGGTATAGGAGGCCTTCATAAGAAATCTGGATATGCCTGTCCTGATAGCCAATATTATATACATGTTGGCCAATGGATACAGGAACTCGTTTAATTTTTAATTGTGAAAAGCGCAGTAGTGGAGAATTGAGGGGAGCTTTTCTTAGATCTTTAAAATCGACCCTTAGAATTTCATCTTTTGGTAAACCCCAAAACAAGGTGGTTTGATTGCTCTTAGGAAGGGTGCTTGCAATGCTTTGAAAAGGCTGATAGGACGACACTGACCAATGCCATGGCTTTTCGTGTTTTACTCTTTTAATAAGAAAGTTTCCATATAGAGAAAAGAGCCACATTCTTTTTGAATCTACCGTGTGCAGTGCTCCATATGGAAGTTTAATATCATTCCACATGATGGGTTTTAACCCACCTTTTGCCAGGGTAAAGGTTCCCCCGGGTTTTACTGAAATGCAAACCTTGCCATTAAAGGAGTTTATATAATTTATAGTTCCTTTTTGAAGTTCGGGTATTTCCTTGCCAATGTCAGTGATACTATCTCCGGTGAGTAAATAGAGTCTTTCCTCACCGTAAAACCATATTGAGTCATTGTGCATTACGGCTTCAACTGGGTAAACGGGCGAAACGGGTGAGATATATTTGATCGTGGTGTCGCTTACCAGAAAGATTTGCTTGTGGCATATTCCTAAAAAAGAATATTTGGGATTAGATATGGGCTGTATATCAATTCTGCTGGTGGTTGTTGCATGTTGAAGTTTGCTGATGTCCAATGGCCTCCAGAGGTCTTTGTCGGAATAAAATACCTTGCCTTTTCTGGTAATCCATCGTCTTTGGTATACACTGTCATATAACACTGAGCGAATAAAACCAGCGCGGTCAATGGGAATGGGATAGCTTTCCACACTGTTGTTGTTTAGGTCTATTTGAGTAAGCGCTCCATCTATGCCGCTGGTAAGTATGCTACCCTTCATTAAATCTATTCTACAAGGTGTTTTCACTTCGCTTCCACTTTTTACTTGGTAGTAAAAGAGTTCTGGGTTTGGCACGTGAACAAGCCCTTCCGTTTCAGAGTGTATCCAAACACCTCCGTTGTAGTCCTGTGTTCTGGCGGCAGCATAGGCTTTTCCAAAAAAGACTCTTTTATTGCTTTCTGCGATGATGCCATCCTTATAATAATTCAACCCTTTGTTACTGGTGGCAATCCATATGCCATTTTTATCGTCTCTGAAAACATGTACTACTGCATAGTTGTACGGTACTTTTCGGAGTATTTGATGTTCATTAAACTCAATGAGGTGTCCGGAACCTGTTGCTAATAAGTAATTGCCATTTGGCAATTGAATGACTGATTGGGGGAATCTCATTCGCGTTACCTCTAGCCTCATGGTATCAAGTACTTTTAGGTTTTCGCTTACCAGAGTAAAAACCATGTATTTACTGTAGGTGCCTTCCAGCTGTTTCTCAAGGCTAATGAAGGGCTTTTGACCTGATCTTAAAACGGCTGTAAAACCCTCAGGACTTTTGCCCTCAAGCTCATTAAATGGTGTTTTAATAGTACCATCAGGGCTAATGATGTGATAACCTTCCGCGCGGAAAGAGACGTGTAAATTGTTGTTCTGGTCGAAATAGATATCAGAGCAGGCGTGTGATTTGTTGAGAGCCACTAAGGTGTCATTGTAGGTATAGGGTCTAAGTGTATCCTGCTCAATGAAAAAGATTCTTCCTTGATAATCAGTAACAAAAGGTGAGCGCCTGGGATTCTTATAGAAACGAATAAAGGAGGAATGCTTTACCGTGTTGGTATTGAGAGTTCCAAATTGTTTTCCATTGAACTTGGTGATATCACCAAAGCTGACAATCCAAATAGTACCGTTGCTATCCGTTTGAATATCATTTATTCCGGAGTTGCTAAAATACCCTTCTGCAATCCCATAATGCTTGAGATGAGGCATTGGTAATTGCGCCTTACAAACCTCCAGGGTAATTACCTGAAGCAAAAAGAGGAACCATATTGTGGTTTTAACTTGAGTGCTCAATGCTGCGTTTTTCCTTCCTTATTCAGAGGTGACTGGGCAAATGTATCATGATGGTTATAAAGCGGTTTTAAAAAAAGGCCCTATTCAAAGGTTAAATAATGTAAGTGTGAAGAATAGGGATTGGGATATGAAAAAGGAGGAACTAGCCATGCATTTCACAAAAAAAGTAAATGAATCGATGGCGTATTTCGAAGCCATCTTATAACAATTAAAACCTTTTATTATGAAAAACGTAATGTTAGCCCTTGTGGTTCTTCTTTCGGCCATAAGCATTGGCTGGGCCATTCACCAACCTGAAAACGCAATTGCACCTGAAGAAGAAAGTGGCTCTTCAGAAATTGTACTTCAAGTCTTTTCTGCCTCGGAGTACCTCCCTTATGAGTCAGCATTCACCGATTTCTCTTCGCTTGACGGAGTGTCTATTGTGAACATTGTGAACGACAAATGGGTACTCCGTACTGCAGGAACCCTGTCTGCTTCCAATGCTCCAGGTGTTTTGGACTATACGATTTCAGATTGTGGCGATTGTACAATCCAGACCAGTCTACAGTTATTTCCGGGAGTGTATGTAAATGGCAACTGTTTCAAGTGCACGGCCCCTGCGCTTCCCTCACCGCAAGACCTTGATGATTTATTGGTTGTGCTACCTTAGGTAATTATTAGCATTTCCAGAGCAGCATCAGGAGTGGTGCTGCTTTTTTTGTTTAAGAAGAGCACGGTGGATTTAGGCAGTTTTTATACATCCTTTTTCTTGATAAAGAGAAGTACTTCCGTTCCCAGTGCTTCTTCATTTTCTCCTAGCAGGTCTGTTATAAATACGTTGTCTTTTCTGCCGTTGTACAGCGCCAGTCTTTTGCTGATAATGTCTACGCCGTGGGATTTTTTAGTGTCCGGGCCTGTTTCATTTTTAAAGCGCCCCGCAGCCTCGCGACCTACACCATTGTCGTTAACTACGACTTTATAGAACTTTCCTTCTTCCCTAAATCGAATTACTAAATGCCCTTTTCCCTTTTTACTTTTCAAGCCATGTTGGATGGCATTTTCTACGAAAGGCTGGATAATAAAAGGCGGAATGGTATGTTGTAGAAAGCTGTTGTCAAACTCCTGAAGGATCTCAAAGTCAAATTTGTCTTCAAAGCGGAAGCGCTCCATTTCCATGTATTCCTTTAAAAATTGAATTTCGTGCTTAATAGGAATACTGCTTTTTCGGGTTTGGTCAAGGGTGTTCCTCAGAGAGCCGCTAAACATGTTAAGAAAGGTAATCACCCTGTCCTTACTACTCTCAAGCACAAGGTACTGTACCGAAGAAAGAATGTTAAAGACAAAGTGAGGGTCCATTTGTGCCTGAAGGGCATTTTGCTCCGCTTTAAGTCGGTCTATAACCAATTGTTGTTCCCTGCGAATGACCCGTATTCGGGTACTCGCGATAATATAAACTATAAGCAGTACCAATAGGGAGCAACCTGATATGAACCACCAGGTTTGCCAATAAGGTGGGGCCACCTT
>ENA-OWNT01000267-OWNT01000267.1-seawater-metagenome-genome-assembly--contig:-NODE-267-length-143348-cov-28.661369_pt1 | contig 143348 bp, 105 predicted proteins | sample MGYA00238136_ERZ651165 | MGnify/ENA primary metagenome ERZ651165 (study PRJEB26861, sample SAMN08777766) | seawater metagenome | isolation source: coastal seawater | place: USA: Florida | collected...
AGGCCGATCTTGGCAAATGCGTTAACCAAGTTCGGCAAGATCAAGCGCCGCCAACAAGGCCAGCCGTGCTGCAATGACGCTGTCTGCCAAAACTTGTGAGCCAAGATCAGCAGGGTCGATTTGCTCGGGCCAATGGGCAGCGATGGTTCTTTCGAGGAGATCGGCCTTCGCCTCATCGAGCAAAAAGCGCGGATCGACTGTCTGGGGCACACACACCACGCGCAGCCGCAGGCAGGCAGGGCCACCGCCATTGGCCATGGATTGCCGCACATCGACGGGGATGACCTGACGAATCGGGCCATTGCCAGCCAGCATTGTTTCAACCCAGCCCCATACGGCGGCACTTTCGCGGCATTCCTCGGGCACGATCAGCGCCATCGTGCCATCAGGCAGGGTGAGGAGCTGGGCGTTGAACAGATAGGTGCGGATCGCCTCGGCGAGACTGACGGCGCTCGCGGGCACTTCGACCACCTCAAGCGCGGGGAACGCGGCACGCATCGCCTCATATGCGGCCGCCTGATCGGCAAAGGCCTCGGCATGGGTGAACAGCACGCGGCCATTGGCCACCGCCACCACATCATTGTGAAACGCACCGGCGGCAATCGCTGCCGGGTTCTGCTCGATAAACACGGTGCGCGCCGGATCCAGCCCATGCGCGCGCGCCACCAAGCGGCTGGCCTGTTCGTGCTGGCGAGCGGGGAAGGCGCCCCCCGTCTTGCCATAGACGAACACCGCGACGCCCGGCGCCCCGTGCTCGTCGCACAATCGCATGTGATTGGCCGCGCCTTCATCGGAGAATATCCGATGTTGCGGCAGTGCCTGATGAACCCGAAAAAAATTCGGGTTGTTGAAAATCCGGCTTAGCATTTGTTGCGTCTGGGTTTGTTCAATACTCCGGTGCAACATGGTCGACAGATTGGCAGGTGTCAGATGCAGGCGCCCATCCGCCGTATCTGCCGATGGCGAAACAGTCGCCGCATTCGCAGCCCACAAGGGGTGACCGTTCTCATTGGTGAGCGGGTTCGAGTAGGCTGACGGCATGAGCACCCTGAACGTCGAACAGAGCATCCAGCTGGCCCGCGCCTTGTGCGCCGACATTCAAAAGACGCACCCGGAGGTGTACGCCGCGGCCGATGCCGACGAGAACATCCGCGGTGCGCTCGCCCAAGACATCGACGAAGCCCGGCGGTTGTTCGCGCAGCAAGTGACGGCCGACCACGTCGTCGTCTTTGAGCGCGCCGTCGAGGTGTGCTTGGTGCAGCAAAAGCCCGAGCGGCTGCGCGACGACCCCATGGTTCGGCCGTTGCTGCAAGCGTCGCCCCATTTGGCGTCGACGCCGTTGCACAAAAACGACCCCTGGCCCGACTTCGTGGCGCAATGGCCTGAACGGCTGGGTGCGCAAGTCTCCCTCGTCGACGTCACGTCACAGCAGCGCAACGACCACCTCATGGTGGTGGCGCGGTTGCCTGAAGACGGCCTCGACGACGCAGGCTGTTCGGTGCGCGTCGAACGCAGCGGACGCGGCCTGTTCATCGCCGGACACGGCCGCCTCCCGAGCAACGCGCCGGAGGTGACGCTGACGCCGCAGCGCGGCCGCTTCGTCAGCCTGCGCAAGTTGGGCGAGATGGAGATCGGCATCCCCGTCATCGACGACGCCGCCATCATTCGGGGCGTGCCCACCGCCAAGTTGTTGCTGCAAGCCTGTGAGACGCCGCTGGCCCGTTTGATGCCCCACGACTTTCGCGTCGACGTCGACAACGCCAAGCTTACCGTCGAGCTGCTCGACGTCGACCTCGACGTCGACACCGCTGCCTCGCTCGCCGACGCCATCATCGATCTCTGGGCGCGGATGGGGCACGAGGTGCATCTCAAGCAGTCGATCTACGGCGGGGGCGCCTGAGCCGTCAGGTGACGGCTGGCGTGGGCTACCAGGCGACGCCGCCGAGCACCCGCAGTTGCCCCACGTCGGTGAGACGTCCAAAGGTGGCGGGGCTCGTCGGGCTCGTCCAGAACAACAGGCCCGCCTCCGTCGTCAGCTTCAGCATGCCGAGGGGATAGCTGACCTTCGTCGACACGTCGGCCAACCAGCCGGTCTCGTCGATGTCGAGGATGTACACCAAGAGGTTGCCCTGGGCGTCGCCCAACAACACGGTGCCGGCGCTCACCTTCGTCGTCATGAGGATGCCGTCGTCGAGGGTGAAGTCGCCTTCGATGCTCAGCAGGTCGCTCATGGCTTGGGTGTAGAGGGGGTGGGCGTCGAATTTGCGTTCGAAGGCCATGGTGACCCGCATGTCGCTCTCGTTGAAGCGCAGGCCCATGTTCCAGATGAACGCCTGGCGGGCGGTGTTGGGCAACTTGATGTAGGCGAAGCCGAGGTCGGCGAACATGTCGATGCCTTCGACGCCCATGCGCGCGCCGACGGCGCCGCCGACAGGGATGTATTGCCCGTCGTGCAAAAACGTCACCCCGCCATAGGCACGGGCGGTGACGAAGAGGTCTTCCATGTCCATCAACTCTTCAAGGCCGACGTCGAGGCTGAACTCGCCGCGGTGTTGGTCGCGGTCGAGCATGCCGGCGGGTCCGTTGTAGGGGACGGCCACATCCCCCGGCCCCATGAACCGATTGACGTCGGTGAGGGCCTGGATGTCGTCGACCCCGTCGATGGCGGCCCCCCAAAAGTGACGGGCCAGCCAGTATTGATAGCGGCCTTGGATGTCGATCCAGTCGACGAGGTTGAGCTTCACCCGGGCTTGGGCGCGGTTGTCGAGGGTCGTCGTCGACATGCCCCGGCGGGCGGTCATGGTGGGAATGACGAGGTCTTCGTTCACTGGCATGTCGCGGCCAGGGAGGTGGGCCGCGCGCACATGGTCGTCGACGTCGACGACGATGGGCCCCAAGGTCAACCCGATGCCCGCGTTGGCCTTGGCGTCGGGCGCGAACCACGTCAACGCACCCGACGTGGCGTTCATGCCGGGGTCGGCGGTGGCGAAATGGTGGGTGACGAGGTCGGCGCCCAAACGCAAGCGAACCGGCCCGAGGCCGTAGGCGAAGTTGAAGCCGCCGTGCAGCTTGGCGGTCGCCTCGGGCATGAAGGTGAAGCCGACGATGTGGATGAGGTTCGGATCCTCCATCGCTTCGCTGTTGGAGTGGAAGGGGTTGGTGTCGATGCCGGCCAACGCCTCGACGGTGACGTCGAGGTCGAAGGGCCATTGGATGGGGTCGCCCGGCACGTGGATGTCGTTGCGCCGCATGGCGCTCTCGATGCTGCGGCAGTCGCTGGTCTTGTTGTCAGAGGTGCAGACCTTGTCGTGGATGTCGTTCACTGCCGACGCATTGGCCGACAACCAGGTGCCGCCGGCAAATGCTTCGGCCAACGCCACGCAGGCGGCGGTGTCGCCGTCGTCGCAGCGCTCGTCGAGCAGCTGTCGTGCACGCTGGGGTTCGCTGTTTTTCAACAGCTCGAGATGGGCGTCGCATGAGGCGCGGTCGCCGTTTTTGCAGTGTTTGGCCAAGAGGGCGCCGCCCTTTTGCGACTCCGTCGGCCCGCCTTTGCCCTGCAACGCCATGCGGGCCCACGCACGGCAAGCCTCGACGTCGTTGTTCTTGCACTTGGTGTCTTCGACGGTTCGTTTGTCGGTGTCGTTGGCGGCCAGCGTCGTCGCCAAGGTGCAGCTGGCAGCGTGCTTCAACTCGCAGCCGCGCAGCGCCAATGGCAGGGGCTGGCCACGGCTTTCTTCTTTCACAAAGACGGCAGCGTCGTGGCAGGCCTGCCCGTCGCCGCCGTCGCATGCATTCGACAGTCGCACGCGCTTGGCTTCGAGCACCTTGTCGAGGTGGGTGCACGACCCTTTGGACATGGCCTGAAGCTGTGCCGGCGCCACCCCCGGAATCGGCTTGAGGTTGGCGTCGTCGCGACACGACAGTTTGCAGCTCTCGACGTCGTCTTTCATGATGCAGGCGGCGGCCCGCTCGGCCGCGCGCTTCACGAGCAGGCCCTTTTCATGTTCGCAGGCGGCGCCGACGAGGTCTTTGGTGCACGCCGCACGGCAGTCGAGAATGCTGCCCGCCCGACAGCTCTCCAGACGTTGTTTGCGTTCGTTCTGTTCGATTTGGTCTTTCTTGCGGCACGACGTCAACGAGCCCGTGCTGAGCCCCCAGCCGGCGAACAATCCTGCGCCCTTGGTGTTGTATTTGGCGTGACAGCGTCGGTCGCAGGCCTCTTTGTCGCCCTTTTGACAGCGGTCTTCGAGCCACTTGAAGCCGCGTTTGCAGGCGTCGATGCGCGCCCGGCCGTTCTTCTCGGTGATGTCGACGCAAGCCTCCACGCAATCGTTCATGGAGTCGTTCATGTGACACGCGATGACGTTGTCGGTGAGGCCGTAGAACTTCAGGTTGTGGCTCACCCGCGTCCCTTTGCGAAAGAGACGGATGGCTTCTTTGACGTCGTATTTGCCATGCAAATACGCCGCGGCCTTGCGGGCATAGGAGCTTTGGTCGCCCAGCGAGATGGCGCGGTCGGCGTACCGAATGGCGTCGTCGTATTTGCGTTGGTGCAAGTACGCCTCAGAGAGGTTGCCGTAGCAGCGGCCTTGGTTCTCCCGGGTCAGCGACGAGCGCCAGCACAAATCTTCATAGACGGCGGCCGCCTCTTTGTATTTTTTGTCTTTGAGCAGCGACAGCCCCTCTTCGAAGCGGGGGTTCTTCTGCGCCCACCCTGCCGTCGCCAACAGCAGCACGCTCCCCACCCACAACGATTGCAGCAAACGACGTCGGGTTGCTTTTTTGGCCATCGAACTCGTCCTCCACGCCGGAGGCTACCGCCGACCGGCCGAGAACCCGACTGCGCCCGCTGCACCGCCTCGACGCGATGCAGGTCACACCTCAGCCGTCGGGCGCGCAGATCCCCCGCCCTCCTCCGGCCCAAACCCCGCCGTCTTGCGTCGTGGTCCCTGACATCCCCTTGCTTCACGTCTGAGGTTCCCATGCGTTTGTTCGGCGTTTCATCTCTTGCCCTCCTCCTCACCACCGCTCTGGCGGCGGGGTGCCCTGCACCGTCGTCGTCGAGCACCGACGAGCCCGACCCCCGTCCCGACGCCGAGCCTTCGGCCGCGTTGTGCTCCAACACGTGCTCCGACGCCAACGACGGGGTGTGCGACGATGGGGGCGACGGCGCGCAATACGACGGCTGTGCCTTGGGCACCGACTGCAACGACTGTGGCACCCGCGCCAACTCCACCGAGCCCGACCCCTCCCCGTCGGCGTCGCCCGAAGGAGAGCCCTCGCCTGCAGGAGAGCCATCGCCATCGCCAGATGGCGAGCCCGACCCCAGCCCCACCCCCGACCCTGACCCCGTCATCGACGTCGAATGCGGCGAAACCGGCAAAGCGGTGGGCACGCTGCGCACCTCCATTGCCGACATTCCCGCCCACGTCGAATCTGTGGTCACCGCGGAGTTCGCCCACAAGATCGACGTCGACCCCTCTGAAGACGCTTGCGTCGGGGGGTTTTACGCCGACATCAATCTCCACCCCAACGGATGCCGTTTGGTGCTCGTCTATGGCATCGACGAAGAGGGCAATGGCAGCTTGGTGCAAGGCTATTTCGAGGCCGACTCCTACTGCAGCGGCGTGTCCGATGATGAAGAAGGCACCTACACCTTCAGCTTTGACACAAGCCCTGGCACCGCTTACGCCTCATGGATCGATGATGGATTTGAGCGCGTCCCAGACGCTGAAGCCGAAGCCAGCTGCTTCGAAAACCGCACCGTCCGCTTCCCCAACCAAGACCTCATGTTTGGCGACATCGTCGTCAACCTGGGTGAACTGCGCCTTCTCGGTTCGTTCGACAGCAGAGGCAGCGTCAACATGGGATGCCGCGTGCGCACCGCCTGCCCATCGTTCATGCACCACGCCGGTGACGACTTCACCTGCGTCCTCGAGGGCTGTTTCGACGGCTATGAGTACACAGAAGACGAAGGATGCGTCGAGCTCATCCCTGAGCCCGAGCCCACACCTGAGCCCACACCCGAACCTGGCCCTGGCCCCGGTGATCTTCCACCCGGACTCGAAGACGCCGTCTTCATCACCCTCGACGAGCTTGGCGTCGGGGAGGGCCTCGGCGACGTGCCCCTCGGAGGCGACGCCGTGTTCGTGGCCCCGCTGCTGTCGAGCTACGTGACCTTGCAAGCCACGACGTACTCTGACCTCGCCACCGACTCTTGCTCCGTCGACACCGTCATGGACCTCGAGATGTGGACGCTCGAAGGCGGCGTCATGCAAACCACCTACGACGACGACGGCGGCAGCGGCAACTGCTCCCAAGCGTCCGTCTCTGCGGGCGGGGCTGCCTTTGCCGTCGTCCGCGTCGGCGAATACGGAGACGACCAGAGCCTCAGCGGCATCGGCGTGCGCATCGAAGCCGGCCTTCCCGACTGAGCCTTTGCATCCGTGGGATGAACGGAGGGCCGTGACGGGCCCTCTCTTCGTTTCTGCAGCTCTTCGGACGGCATTTCCACCCAATCCGATTGTATTATGACACTTTTAGAGACACCTATGTCACCGCGAGTGCCAATTTAACACGCCGCACCATTCCGCGCGACAGCGGGCGCAGCAATGCAGCGCCGGTGTGTCCTCTCGTCCGTCGAGAACCGACGTCGATTCCTTCGAGACTCCCTTCCGTTTTCGAGCATATGGACCGTGGTTTTCAGCACGCGATCGAGAGAAAGTGCCAACAACAAGAAACAACACCACTCTACGCCTGACATACAATGGTTGTCAGGGGTTCATCACCGCGCTACCTCGGGTGTATGAAAACGAACTTCGACATCGCCCACGACAAGATCGCCCTGGAGAAACGCAGCCACCCGGTGCCCGTGCGCCTCGAAGGCCTGCGTCAACTTGCCTACAACCTCTATTGGGCTTGGCACGACGACGTGCGCGAGCTGTTTCGCCGCATCAACCCCGGCGTGTGGACGGAGACGCGCAACCCCGTCGCCGTGTTGGAGCAGACCTCCGACTACAGCCACGTGCTCGAAGACCCCAGCTTCCTCACCGGCTACCAAGCCGCCTACGAGAAGTTCGTTCGGTACATCAAAGAAGGCCAGCCCGACGCTGAGGCCTCGTGGTTCGGGCTGCGCGACAGCAACTACAAAGACGCCTTTCGCAAACCCGCCGCCTACTTCTGCGCCGAGTTCGGCCTCACCGAAAGCCTGCCCATCTACTCGGGCGGCCTCGGCATCCTCGCCGGCGATCACTTGAAGGCGACGTCTGATTCTGGCGTGCCCCTCGTCGCTGTGGGCCTCTTCTACCGCCAGGGGTACTTCCGGCAGACCATCGACGCCGACGGCCACCAAGAGCACGCCTACCCGCGCCTCGAACCGCGCCACCTGCCCATGCAGCGCATGCTCGACCCCCAAAGTGGACGTCCTCTCCTCGTCGAAGTGCCCATCGGCGGCGAGACCGTTTCGGTCGGCGCCTGGCTGGTGCGCGTCGGCCGCGTGCCGTTGATCCTCCTCGACACCGACCTGGCAGAGAACCCTGCCGCCTTCCGCCCCATCACCGCCCAGCTCTACGTGCGCGGCCGCGACATGCGTCTGTACCAAGAGATCGTCCTCGGCGCCGGCGGCGTGAAAGTGCTGCGCACCCTCGGCATCGACCCCAGCGTGTGGCACCTCAACGAAGGCCACTCCGCCATGTTGCTCGTCGAGCGCATGCGCGAACTGATGCACGCCGGCAAGAGCTTCGAAGAGGCGCGCGAACAAGTCGTCGACGACTCGGTGTTCACCATTCACACCCCAGTGCCTGCCGGCAACGAACGCTTCGACGCCAACCTCGCCCGTCGTCTGGCCGGTGGCCTCGTCGGTGGCAAGGTCGACTTCGACCGCATCATCGAGCTCGGCCGCTCCGATGCCGGCGACGGCGTGTTCGACATGACCGCGTTCTGCTTGCGCAACACCAAGATGCACAACGGCGTCAGCCAGCTGCACGGCGAGACCGCGAAGAACACCTGGGAAGGCGTGAGCCGCCGCCCGATCTTCGGCCTCACCAACGGCGTGCACATGCCGACCTGGTTGGGACGACCGCTGCAGATGGCGTTCGAAGAGCACGGCGCCGACCTCGACGACATGAATGGCCCGGGCGCCAACCGCATCTGGGAAAAGATGGACGAAGTCTCCGACGAGAAACTGTGGAAAGCCCACCTCCGTCAGAAGTCAGCGCTTGCCTTCTTCGCCCGCGGACGTTTGCGGTCGCAGCTGTCGCGCCACGGCCAACCGCCGGAAGTGTTGAACGCGCTGCAAGACGCGCTCGACCCGAACATCCTCACCCTCGGCTTCGCCCGTCGCTTCGCGACCTACAAGCGTGCAGCGCTGCTGTTTCGCGACGAAGACCGCCTGGCGCGTTTGATGTGGAACGAAGAACGTCCGGTGCAAATCCTCTTCGCCGGCAAAGCCCACCCCGCCGACCGTCCCGGACAAGGCGTCATCCAACGCATTTTCGAGATGAGCCGCTCGGAGCGCTTCAAGGGCCGGGTGTTCATCCTCGAGGATTACGACATGCGCATCGGCCGCTTCATGACCCAAGGCGTCGACGTGTGGTTGAACAACCCGCGCCGTCCGCTCGAGGCGTCGGGCACGTCGGGCATGAAAGCCGCCGCCAATGGCATTCCCAACTGCTCCATCCTCGACGGCTGGTGGGACGAAGGCTTCGAAAACGACAACGGCTGGGCCATCGGCGGCCGCGACATGTCGGGCAACGACGACGAGCAAGACCACCGCGACAGTGAAGCGCTGTACCACGTGCTCGAAGACATGATCGTCCCCGAGTACTACCAGCGCGACGGCAAACTGCCGACGGCGTGGATCGCCCGCATGCGACGCTCCATCGCGTCGTCGCTGTGGCAGTTCTCGACGACACGCATGGTGCAAGAGTACACCGACCGCATGTACGAGCCGGCGTCCTCTCGCTGAGGTCACCCGAGATGACGCCCAAGCGCCCCTTCACCGGGGCGCTTTTGTGTGTTGGATCCCGGTTGCACAGCCCTAAAGTTGTAGATACAACTTTCGCATGACCAAGGTGCCCTCTCCCGTGGGTCCGTCCCCTCAAGACGCGGCCACCGACATCGCCAGCCGTTGTTTGTTCATGCGCGTGCGTCAGCTCGACCGCATCATCAGCCGCATCTTTTCGGACGCGTTGCGCGACTCTCCTCTGCCGGGGCCCCAGCTGACCTTGGCCGTCGCCATCGCCTTGCGCGAGGAGGCCACACCACAGCAACTGGCCGCCGACCTTGGCATCGAGAAGAGTTCGCTGTCGCGCAACCTCGACCAGCTGGAGAAGTCCGGCATCCTCGTCAGCCACCTCAGCGACGGCGGACGTCGCATGGCCGTGTCCCTCACTGACGCTGGTCACCGCGCCCTTCTTGACGTGTGGCCCAAATGGGAGGCCGCCCAAAGCCTTGTCGAGGCGGCCACGTCTGAATTGCTGCCGTCCGCCGTCAACAAAAGTCTGAGGGGGCTCAAAGCCAGCACTTGAGCCCGTTTCGTTCGGCAGGTCCTCCTGCCGTTTTCTGCCCCACTTAGTTGTATCTACAACTCTTGGAGACCTCGTGTTTCTCGACCTCACCCACAGCCCGGCCCACGTCCCCTTCGGCAAGACGTCGTCGTCCACCCCCTCACCAAAGCCCCTGCCCCCGTCGCCAAGGTGGACAAGCGAACGTCTCAAAGACCTCGTACTCGACTGTGGTGCCGACGACGTGGGCGTGGTGTCGATCGCCCGCGCCGAACTCGATCCACAACGGCAGGAGATGCAACTGGCTCTCCCCGGCGTGAAAGTGGTGGTGGCGTTTGTGAAGCGCATGAGCCGAGGCAATGTGCAAAGTGTGTTGCGTTCGGTGGCGAACACGGAGTTTCACGCGTCCATCGACGACGTGAACCACGTCGCCCAGCGGGCGGTGCGTCGTCTTGAAGAAGCGGGCGTGCGGGCCGCGAATCCGGCGGCGGCGTTCCCCATGGAGATGGACCGTTTTCCCGAGAAGTCGTGGGTGGTGAGCCACAAGCCCATCGCCGTCGCCGCTGGGTTGGGGCAGATGGGCATCCACCGCAACATCATCCACCCGGTGTTCGGCAACTTCATCCTGTTGGGCACGTTGCTCGTCGACGTGGTGCTCGACGACGGCGACGAACAAATGCCCATCGACTACAACCCCTGCCTCAGCTGCAAGTTGTGTGTCGCCGCCTGCCCTGTCGGCGCCATCGCGCCGGATGGGTCGTTCGACTTTTCGGCCTGCTACACGCACAACTACCGGGAGTTCATGTCGGGCTTCTCTGACTTTGTCGAAGACGTCGTTGCGGCCGACGACCGCGCCGACTTTCGACGACGACGTCCTCTCTCGGAGTCGGTGAGCATGTGGCAGAGCCTGGCGTATGGGCCGAACTACAAGGCCGCGTATTGCATGGCGGTGTGCCCTGCCGGCGAAGAGGTCATCGCCCCCTTTCTCGACGACAAACCTGCCTATCTCGACGCCGTGGTGCGCCCGCTGCAGGCCAAAGAAGAAACGCTGTATGTGTTGAAGGGCTCCAACGCCGAGGCCCACGCCGAAAAACGCTTTCCCCACAAAAAACGCAAACGGGTGCGCAACGGGCTGTACGCGACGACGGTGCAGGGCTTTTTGCGCGCCGCCCATCTCGCCTTTCGGCCGTCGCGCGCGGCCGGCCTTCAGTTCACCACGCACTTCACCTTCACTGGCGACATCGGCGAGGTGCAGGCCACGTTCGTCATCGACGACGGCACCCTCCGCGTCGAGCAAGGCCACATCGGAGAGGCGGAGCTGCGCATCGTCGTCGACGGTGACACCTGGCTGCGCATCGCCCGCGGCGACGAAAGACCGCTGTGGCCCCTGCTCACCCGACGTTTGCGGGTCAAAGGGCTGAAGTGGATGCCCAAGTTTGGTGCTTGTTTCGGCTGACGGTCACGACGTCACGGAGAGGGCGTCGACGGAATGGGGCTGTCTTTCTCGTGGGAGAGTGCGCCTGTGGTGCCCGCCCCCGTCGTGCCCGCCTTCTTGAAGGCCTGGCCGGGCGGCGGCAAGTCGAACCGCGCCAACACCGCCTTCTCGCCGGTGCGAATCAGCGGCACTTCGTAGCGCCAGCGTCGTTCTTCGTCGGTGCCTTCGCGGGCGATGACGAACACCGTCGCGGTGGTCTGTCCTGTGCCACGGTCGCCGAAGTAGTGCGCCATGACTTCGTAGACCCCCGAGTCGGCAGCGGCGAGAGAGAAGATTTCGGGGCCGTAGCCGTCGACGTCATCGCGGTCGAGACGTCCACCGTTCTCACCGACGCGATGCCCGTAGTACACCACTTCGCCCGAGGGCTGTTTGACGTGCAAGTCGACGTCGGTTTTGTCGGTGTCCCAGAACAAGATGACCTGCAGGTCGACCTTGGGCACCCTCGCGTGCACCAGAAGTTGGGCGCGGCCGTCGGGCGAGGTGCCGTCTTTGGCCGGCGCCACCACTTCGATGGCGTTGTCACCGCGGCCGAGGGCAAACGTGGCTTCAAACCGGCCGCCCTTCAACGGCAATGGGCGTTCGACGCCGTTGACGTTGAGCACGCCCAAGTCTTTGGCGTTCTCGACGGTGCCTTTGACGGTGGCGATGCGCTTGGTGGTCCATCCGCCAGCAGGCGCATCGATGTGCACCGTCGGTGTCTGCGCCGCGACGCTGGAGGCGGCAAGCATGAGCAACAGAGGAAGAGCTTTCATTTCGGAGCTCCAGGGTTGGCACCGACGGGCGTCGACGACGTCGACGGCCGGGCGTGGTTCACAGCAGTAGAAAGAGATTGAAACGGACGGCTGCGGTCGGGGGCCATGACATCCCACCAGTTGTGCATGCCGGCGGCGGTCTGCAACACGCGCAACAGCTGTGTTGACGGCAGCTTGTCCAACAACGGATGCAGGCACAGCTGAATGTGCTTGTAGGCGTCGCGAACGGCAGCCGGGGTGCGCGCGTTGCGCAGCTTGATGTCGAGCATGCGCACATCGTTGGTGCACCTGCCGATGGGCGCCCTCGTCGTCGTCAACCACAAGGCCACGCCTTCTTCGAGCACGCGCGGCATGCGCGGCATGCGCGCCTGCCGCAGGCGCAGGTGCGCACACTCGTGTTGCAACAGCTTGTTGAGGTCGCCCACCTTGCGCAGGCGAGACATCGGCGCCAACCACAACGTTTCACCAACGGTGGCGGCGCCGTATCCAGCAGGCAGCCCCGTCTTCTCCACAAACGACGTCGACGTCACCGCCTGCCGCACCTTCAACTTGCGCAACGCGGGAAGGAGACGGTCGCGTGGTGTGCCCGTCAACGCTTCTGAACACGCCTGCTTCAGCGTCGTGCGCAGCGAGGGCGTGACGCCCAGCATGTCGAGTTCGACGCCTTGGGGCTCGTAGTCCCAAGGCGCGGCCAATGACGCGGTCGCCGTCGCCATCGCCATCGCCAGCAAAAGCAAAGCACGTCTCATGCGCCGTCCTCCTTGCTGTCGAACGCCACGTCGACGTCGTCGATGGGCCGCAACTGCAGTTTGGGAAAGTACGCCTGCAAAATGGCGTCGGCGCTCTGCCCGCGACGGGCACGCTCCATGGCGCCGTGCTGGCACATGCCGACGGCGTGCCCGAGACCACGTCCTGCAAACACGAACCCAGATGGCGTGTGCTTGACGTCGAAATCAAGGGACTTCAGCTTGTGCCAACCCAACGTCTTGCCGACGGCACGGTGAAAGGCTTGTGTCGTCGTCGTCCACGTCTGGCCCGACGCCCACTGCACGACGATCTCGTCCGCCTGCCGATGCACACGCTTGGCGGTTTGACGCTGCCCCAGCCGCTGCAGCACTTTCTGCAGCTCGGCCGTCGACACGTGTCGACTCCAACGGTGGTGCGGGCTCTTTTTGCAGAAGGCCTGCCCTTTGTCGTCGAGGTCAGACACCCCCACCGTCGTCGACGAGGAGCCGGGCCAGCGTGCGTCGGCACCGACGGTGTGTCCGCCGCAGGTGGAGTGGTAGTAGACTTCGGCCAGCACGTCGCCGTCGGCGAGGACTTTGCCGACCTGCACGTCGTCACCGAGCGCATGTCGCCCGCGATACACCTGACAATGGGTGAGGTCACAAAGGTCGCCGTCGTCGTGCCGCGGTCGCTGCTTCGCCTGCAGTGCGTAGGTGCGGGTCAGCACCAGCTGCGCTTTTTGCGCTTCGGCTGGTGCGCCCGACAGCTCGTCGTCGACGACGGCACGGGCGTAGGGCTCCACGGGCATCTGCGCCACAACGCGCAGCCCTTTCGCGCCGTGCCGCACGCGCAAGACGCGCCCGTAGTGGCGACGCTGACGCTGGTCGGCGCGCAACGCGATGTTCTGCTTGCAGGTGAGCGTCGTGGCGGGTTGGGCGACGCATCCGTCGTGGCTGCAGACACGGATGCCGTCGGTCGCCTGGGTGACCTCGATGACCGCGCCATGCACGCCAGGCGCTTGGCAGCGCCCCGCGTCGATGGACAGCTGTTGCGGCGGTGCCTTCTGCAGCACGACGACGTCGACCGACAACGGGGTTGTCGACGTCAGCAGCAGCAAAGGGAGCCAGACCGTCATGCCGACCTCCCTGGCACCTGCAGACCGGCCTGTTCCATGGCGTCGAACCCAGCCTGCACCATGGCGCGGGCCACTGGGCCAGCGTCGCGCGCGCCGCGGCCGTTGCTTTTGACGACGACAAACGCAAACCGCGGCTGGTCGGCAGGGGCGAAGCCGATGACGACGCCACGCGTGCGGGTGGGGTCGTCGATGTCGAGTTCGTGCGATGGCAGACGCGTCTGTTGTTCGGCCGTCCCCGTCTTGGCGGCAACGCCAACGCCTTCGAAGATGTGTTCCAACGTCCCCGCCTCGCACACGCCACACATGCCTTGCCGCAGCGCCTGCAGGGCATTGGCGTCGAGCACATCCGTGTTTGACGAGGGCAGCGGACGTTCTGCCACCGTCGCCACCAGCTGCAACAAAGACGCAGGCGTGAACTTCAGCTGGCGGTGGTCGCCGATGAACAGATCGGGAAAGTCACCGGCCGACACCGTCGTCGGGACCTGGTTGGGCGCGCACGGCGCCCCCGGCAACGCAGCGGGCTGATGCAGCCCAAACTGCCGGATGACGTCGAGAAGAGCTGGCGCCGACGTCTGCTTCGACGCTGCGTAGTAGTAGGCGTTGCACGAGTTCATCAGCGCCGTCGTCAGCCGCATGGGGCCGTGGCCAGCGTGCAACCAACACCCGCGTCCTCGACGCTGGCCTGGCTTGCGGGGAGGCAAACCCCGGCAGGTGTGCTCGAACGCTTCTGCCTTCGGCGACGTCGTCAACAAGGTGTACGTCGCGAGCAGCTTCACCACAGAGCCGACCTCGACCGCATGTTGGCGAAAGGCAATCGGATGGTGCTCAAACAACATCTTCTGGTGCTGCAAGTCGAAGAGCGCGGCGGTGTCGACGTCGGCCGACAGCGTTTGCTGCACACCTGAGAGCGACTCCCGCACCAGCTCGTCGTCGAGGCGCGGCCCTTGAGGCACCTTGGGCGGCGGCGTCGCGGGCCAGGCGCATCCCGCCAGCGCCAACGACGCTCCCCCCCACAGCAGCAGCTGACGTCGAGGCCATCGACGTCGCTGTGCGACAGGAGAAATGGGAGGCGTCGTCATCTCAGGCCTACTTCACATCGAATCGCGTCGACGCCGAGCGCGCGTCGTGTTCGAAGGTCAGGTACATGGCCTCGGCTCGAGCGGGCAACGCGCGGTAGGAGCCGGCGAGTCCGGCACGGGCGAGGTAGGCAAACTTGGTGGTGCCGCGCTTCAGCTTGTCGACGAAGAACAACGAACGGTCGTCACGGTGTTCACGGTGCACCCCACGTTGGCGCAGGCGATACCCACGCACGCTCGCCCGGCTGTCGTCGAGGATGGGCACCAATCCCACGGGCCGCAGATCTTCGACCATGACGTGGCGCAGTGCCTTTTGCGCTTTCAGCTCGAGCACCACCAACACGGCGTCGCCGCCCGTGGCCGTCACCGCTTCGCTCCCCTTGCGCCAGCTGCCGTTGCTGCCGTTCAACTTGTAGATGGTGCGCTTCAGCTTCAGGGCGCCCTCTTGCGACGCCGCCATGCGTTTGCTGCGCTCCTGCCCTTCGAGGGTGAGGGCGTAGTGCGCGACCCCGCCCCCGCCATGCACAACGCGCGTGTTGACCTTGCCTTTGACGTTGTCGAGCTGCACCACCAGCGGCTTGCCCTCTTCACTGACGCCAACCTCTTTGTCGTCGACGAACAGGGTCAGCTTGGCGTTCTCTTTGTCGTACAAACTCAGGTTCTGCTGCAGCGCGCGAATCGCCAGCGCCGTCTGCCGCGTCGAGCCGAAGCTGCCGTTTCTGAATTGCTCCAGCAGATAGTGCGATGCCGACGCCCGCTGCTCTTCGCCTTGTTTGGCGGCCGCCAACGCCAACATGGCCACCGCAGTTTGCTCAACGGGGTGCTTGTGGGCGTGCACGCCTTTGTATTTGGCCTCCCAGTGCAGCGGACGCTCCGTCGACACCCGGGCCAAGACGTGCGCCGCTGCCTCTTGGGCGCCCTCGTCGTCGCCCGACTTCACCAGCGCCAACGTCAACCAGCTCAAGGTGTCGGTGCTCAGCGTCTCGCCCGCCGCTTTTTGCAGCAGACGCTCCATGATGGCTTTCGGCGCTTTGCCGACGCGGGCCAACGCCAACGCCGCCATGGCACGCACGTGGGGGTCGCTGCGACGGCTGAGCAGACGCTCCAATCGGGACGCTGCTTTCTTCAGCCGGTCGTCGTCGACGTCGGCGCCCAGCTCTTTGGCGCGGCTCAAGCCTTCCAGCACATACGCTGTCATCCAGACGTCTGACCCCATGTCGCCGAACCAGCCCCATCCGCCGTCGCGGTTTTGGTGCTGCCACAGCCGCTCCACCCCAGCCCGCACCACATCGTCGACGTCACCGACCTCGGCGAGGGCCCCCTGCTTCACGGCGTCTTTGGCGGCGAGGGCTGGCAAAAAGCGGCTCATGGTTTGCTCGACGCAGCCGTACGGGTATTGCACCAAGAACGGCAGCGTCTGCTGGATGGCCGCCTTCGACGACGACATCGCCGTCAACGTCAGCGTCGTCTTGTGCAGCTCTTTGCCGGCATCGAGCACGTGGGCGTTGTCGCTTTCGGCCTTGCCGAGACCGTGGGCCGACACCGTCTTTGTTGTCGCCCAGGGCATCACCGACAGCGGCACTTGCAAGGCGTCGTTGACGCCGTTGCCCGACGCTTTGGCCAGCAGCTCGAGCTTGCCATCGCCAGTCGTCTTGTAGGTGAACGGCACCCGCAGTGTTTGTCCGTTGGGCACCTGGAGGGTGGCCTTGAGGTCGGCCCCCGTCGCTGACGCACCCTCGGCCGTCGTCGCCAAGCTCAACTGGGCGTCTCCTGTCAGCGCCAGCGACGTCGACACCGACTGGTCTTTGCCACTGAGGTTTTGCACGACGAGTGCGCCCTTGCCCTCGTCGCCGTCGACGAGCCGAGATGGCATGGCAATGCGCACCATCAAGTCTTTGCTGGCGCGCACCTTGCCCTTGCCGAGGCCCACGCGAGCGTCTTGGGTCATGCCGCGTGCCGTCGCCCGCCACGACGTCAAGTTGTCGGGCAGCGTGACTTTGACGCGGGCTTCGCCTTTTTTGTCGGTCATCAGCGACGGAAACCACGCCGCGGTGTCTTTCATGACTTTGCGTGGATCGTCGAGTTGGGGTTTGCTGCCGCCGAAGCCGAACGGCGAACGTCCGAAGCGGTGCGCCGTCTGCTGATGCATGTTGCGGGCGTTGCCGTAGAACCTGAACGTCAGGCTGTCGGTGGTGCGCACTTCGTTGCGCTTGCGCGAGTAGAAGAAGCCCTCCATCGGCACCGCGATTTCGGGGCTGATGGCGTAGATGGCCTCGTCGACAACGCCCATGGCGAGTTCGACCCCCTCGACAGGGTTGCCTTTGTGGTCGGTGACGATGGCTTTGAACTCGACGGTGTCGCCGGGCTTGGCCTTCGTCGGCGTGCCCGACACTTCAACAGTCAACAGCTGTTCGCGCGGTGGGACGACGACGCTGCGCTTCTTCGCAAACAGCTGCCCGCCGACGAGCGTGGTGGCGGCGACGAAGAAGTTCGGCGTTTGTCGCTGGGTGATGTCGACGGTGAGCAGCACCGCGTGGTTCTTCGCCTGCTTCACTTCCGCGCGGTACAGGTCGCCGCCCTCGACGGTGAGCAGCACTTGTGCGTCGGGCGACGGCGTCAGCACCAAGACGGTGGCGGTGTCGCCCGTGAAGTACGACCGCTTGTCGAGGACGATTTGCACGTCGGAGGGCGCGAACGGCAGTGCCTGCCCCTCCTCGGCGGCAAACAAGAAGCCGCTGTCGCTCACCTTGGTGCCCTTGTCGTCTTTGGCGTGCACCTCGATCTCGTAGTACCCGCCTTTCGACGGCGTGAACGTCACGTTGGCGCGTCCGCTGGCATCGGTTTTGGCCTTCTTGGTGAGAAACTCGACGGTCTCGACGTCGGCGCCGTTCTTCTGCGTGACCTTCACGCGAAATTCGACGTCGGTCGCGACGGGGTTCTTGTCGTAGTCGACGGCCTCGACCTGCAACGTGTGCGAGGCGCCGGGCTCGACGATGCGCGTGCTCTCGTCGAGGGCGAGGCGAAAAGCGCCTTGGGTGAGGGTGACCTTGCCGCGTCCGACGACGGTCTTGCCGGTGGGCCCCTTGGTGACGGCCTCGATGACGTAGGTGGAGTCTTCAGTGCCGGCTTCAGGCGTGAACGAGAACGCCATGACGCCCTCGTCGTCGAGCTTGCCTTCCATCTCCTCGACGACTTCGCGCTTGGTGTTTTGGTATTCGGCCTCGGAGTAGTACCAGCTGTAGTCGGCGTCGACGTACCACGGCACGTGAAAGCGGGTCTTGGTGACGGTGACTTTGACCTCAGCGCCTGGATACGGCGCCCCGAAGAAGTAGGCACCGGTGATGTCGCCCTCGACGAGGTCGCCCGCGCGGGCGTACGAAGAGTCTGTGCGCACCGTCAGTTTCACCTCGGGCTTTTTGTACTCCATGACCTTGAAGGCCCCGGCGTATTTCTGCTCGTCGACGTTGACCACGATTTGCCACGTGCCGTGCTTGGGCTCTGCCCCCAGCTCAAAGCGTCCGTCGAACGACCCTGTCGTCGACATCTTCACCGACGTCTCGCTGATCACGCTGCCGGATGGGTCTTGCAGTTCGACCGCCACGTCGACGCTGCCGGCCCCCTTGGGCAACGTGTAGGCTTCTTTGACGACGTCACGGGCGAAGCCTTTGAAGAACACCTCTTGGTTCGGCTTGTACACGGGGCGCTCGGTGAACACGTACACCCGAGGCTGCGGCAAGTTGGCCGAGTAGAACCGGGGGTCGATGAGCGTGAAGCTTTTGTTGTGCGACGCGTAGAGCACGTACGACGACGTGTCGCTCATGCGCATGCGACACAGGCCATCGCTGTCGGTGGTGCAGTTGTCGCTTTGCTTGCCGCGCACCAACACATCCACCTTGGTGTTGGCCACCGGGCGACCCGTGAGCGGATGCACCGCCCACACCAACAGTTCGTCGGCGCTTTGTTTGGTGACCAAGGCAACGTCGGAAACGACGACGACGGTGTGCCCCACATCGCTGCCGGCATGCACCTCGACGAGATAGACGCCGGCGTCGGTCACCGGCAGCGTCAGCTGGTCGTATTGCCAGCCGTGCTTGAACGGCAGGCGATGCTGCCAGGCCGCGACGAGCGGATGGTCTTTGAGGGGCGGCAGCACCAACTTGGTGGAGTGGCTCGTCGGGTTCGACTCCGCGATGCCATTCTCGTCGCGAAAGGTCTTGGCGAAGAGGTCTCGTCCATCTTGTTTGAGGTCGTAGCGCAGCTGCTCGTGCAGGTCGCGCACGCCGATCTTCGCCCCCAACGACAACAACCCCAACACGCTTTTGCGTGGCTTGCTGTTGGCGACCTTCGGCCGGTGGAGGTCGTTCTGCGCGTCGAAATACGCCCGTGGATTCTCCAAGCGGTACACCCGCACGTCGACGCTGCGCAGACTGCGGGCTTCGAGCTGCACCGACGGCGCGTGTCCTGGCGGCACGACTTTGTCGGCGGTCAAGAAGAACGACCCCGCTGTGGCCGGCGTCGACGTCAACAGCGCCATCGCGGCCGCCATCAGGGGCACGGCCCCACAGCGACGAAGAACGTGAACAAACGGCAGAGACGTCATGAGGCATGACCTCCTTTGGCGGATGCGGCAAAGCGAAACTGAGGAGCACGACGTGCGTCGTGTGTGAGGTGATGCAGCCGGTGCACGCCGAGGAAGCGTGGGTTGTCTTTCACCGGACGCCAGCCCATCGACGGGTGGCGCAAGAGTTCATCGACATCGACCACGCGCACTTCGCCGCCCTCATCGGGCGCGGCGCCGGTGTGGTAGACGACGCGGCTGGCTCGGTCGCGCAACGACGCGCCCGACCGTGCCCCGAGGGCGACCATGCTGTGCATGCGGCTGCCCGACGCGTAGGGCACTTTGAAAAACAGCAAATCGCCTGCTTTGGCGTCGTCGACGTCGCGCGACACAAATGTGGTGTTGTGCTGCCACAACGTCTGCGCCGAGGGCGCCGCTGTGAACGCATCGGGGTTCTTCTCGCCCGACGGCAACGTCGACGGCGCAACAAACAGCCGATCGCCGACAACGGGAAGGTCGGGGTAGGCAAATGCGCTGACGTCGACGTCGGGCCCCGGCAGCAACACCCGCCGGTTCTGCAACCAGCTGCGGTCATGGCGTCGAAGGGCTTCTTTCGCCGCAAACCGAATGAGACCGGCGCAGTCTTGGTGCACGGCCGGCCAAGCGTCGTCGATGGCGATGGCTTGTGACTCTGCGATGCGCGTGAACCACGTGGTGAACGCCACGCGGTCGGCTTCGTTCATCAGCTCGGCGACGTCGGGCAGCCCATCGTCGTCGACGTCACTTGCATCGACGGCAGCCTGCAACGTTGCCACAGTTGTTGCCGTCGACGACTTCGCGACGACGCGCAAGGTGCCGGGGCGCGTGCCGACCTTCAGCCAAACTTGCGTGCCTTCGCGGTGCGACGTCGTCGCTCCGGCGGGCAGGTCGTCGACGACGACGTCGATGTCGGGCTGCAGGCTTGCCGGCTGCCCCCAAACGTTCATCCACATCGCCTCGGCCCGCACGACGCTGCGGCCGTCGGCGTACACAGCGTCGCGGTCGAAGCGCACCTGCAGCTTCGCCGGCCCCAGCCAAGATGCAGCCACCGCTCCCGTCGTCAGCAGCGCGGCGGCTGCGGTGAGAGGTCGCTTACGGAAGAACGGTGAAGTCACCCGCGCTCCTTCCGTCGGTGGTGGGCTGCAAGAGCGCTGCTCCACCGCCCGCTTGGGCCAAGGCGGCGAACACGGGTGCCAACACCGGCTGTGCCTCATTCCACGAGGTGGTGTTGCTCGTCGACAACGTCGATTTGTAGAAGCCTTCGAGGTAGGGCTGCGCCTTTTTGGCGTCGGCGTAGACAAACGCCGTCCCTTGTTTGTCGAGGGCCAGCCCCTGGCGGTCTTTCAACGACAACGTCTGCCCAGCTCCGGCCGACAACGCTGCGCGCACCGTCTCTTCGTCGAGCCCCAGCAGCAGAACGTCGTCGGTGATGGCCGCGACGGGTGCAGCGTTGTTGCCTGTCAGCAACGTCGCGTTGCCGAGCGCTGCCAGCTTGGTCACGTTGGGTTTGCCGACGATGGCGTTGTAGGCCGCCTTGGCACCGCTTTCGACATCAGTGCGCTTTTGGTGCGCAATGACGACGACGGGCGTCAACCCAGCCCCTTCAGCACCTGCACCGAAGGCCACGGCGACGGGTGCGTCGAGGTGGGCCAACAACTGTTTGTCGAGAGAGAACGCGCCCACCTTGAGCGCCTTGGCCTTCTTGCTCTTCAACTTCGACGAGTAGGTGTCGCGACGCAGCAGTTCGTCGAGAATGCCTGCGTTGGGCTTCGCGGCCGACGCCACCGCAAAGAACGACGTGCCCGGCACATACTTCAACGCCGCAAAGCTGGTGGGTGCCACGTCGGCCGTGGCGGCGCGCAACTTCATTGGCGTCTTCTCAGACGTCGTCAACGTCATGCCGAGGTCGTCGAAGCCCACCAGGGTCGGCAGCGACCGCTCGCCAAAACGCCGTGAGATGTGCAGACCTTGTTCGCCTTGGCCCGGCACCCGCCCGGCGTTTTGCGCCGAGACGTCTTTGCCTTTGGTCACCCCCAACCGGGCGACGGCGCTGTGGTCTTTGGGTTTGCCAAGGCCAAGACGGGCCGCTCGGAGAACGTCTTCTTCGTTCACACCGACGACGACGAGGTCTTGAAAAAAGGTGTAGCTGATGGTGTGGCCACGGGTTTGCACCTGACGCAGCTGCACGCCGTCTTTCTCGACGTCGTTCAGTCGCACCTCAGCCGATGGCTTGCCGCCTTGCGGTGCACCGTCGTTGGGCACGAACTGCAGCAGCCCGCCAGCGAAGCGCAGCACGGCCGCCTTGTCGCCCAGATGTTTCACCAGCACAAAACGGGGGTGTTTGTCGTCGAGAGAACGTACGCCAATGGCGGTCGGCCCTTGCCACAGCATGTCGGCGTCGGTGTCGCCAAACAACCGCGCCACCTTCTGCACCTGCACCTGCAGACCGCGCAACGACTGCATGGCGTCGTGGGTGCGGATGTCGTCGCCAAGGGGCGAAGCCATCAACGCCTTCACCGACGGGCGCGCCTCGAAGAAGGCCTTCCAGGCGGCGGGGTCGTCGCTGCTCAACACCCATCGCATTTGGTTGGGGATGAGGTCGGCTGGCGCCTTGCCCGACGACGCAGGGCTCTTTTGCAGCACGGCCTTCAGCTTGGCGTCGGCCACCGCGCTGGACGTCGTCGACGACGGGTCTTTGTCGACGACGGTGTCGGGCTTCTTTTTGTCGCCGCAGCCGACGCTCAGGCTCAAGGCGCAGGCCATGGCTGCCAACGTCAGGCCGCGAGCGGCAGGGAGGGCGGAGGAAGAAAGATCCACATGCATGACTGAAGCATCCTGCAGGTTGGGTGGCAGCGGCAAGCAACCGGGGATGTAGACAGAAGCGCGACGGTCGGCGCCGCATTCCGACGCCGCAAACGACAAACGCCCGCCAATGGGGCGGGCGCAGTCTGCGTGTGCAACCGAAGACACTCTACAGTCGGTCGGGGATGGCGGTGATGATCACCACGCACATCTCCTCGAGTGTGCCTTCGCCCCAATGCACCGTCGCCGGCTCCAGCCGCTCGCCGTTGACGACCGGTTGGTTCTCGGCGGAGTTGTCCCACTCGCACGTCACCTTGGTGCTCTCCCCCGGCTCGACGACGATGAAGTCGTCGGGGGCGAGGTCGTAGGTCTGCTGCCAGTTGAAGTCCCAGTCGGGGATGTCGACGATGCACGTCTCGGTGCCCTCGGCGTCGACGTGGTCGAAGCGGATGGAGCGCCCCAGCAAGTGCATGTGCGGCAGCGACGAGATGATGGTCACGGGGAAGGGGAAGGTGTTCTCAAACGTCCCCTCTGCCACATAGCTGCTCTGCCCAGGAGGCACTTCAAAGTCGCTTTCGGCCAGCACGAGGTTCAACGCTGAGTACAGCGGCGTCGTGTCGGCCAACTGCACCTCGACGGCCGTTTGGTCGGCAACGGGTGCATTGTCGACGAGGTTGTAGTGCACTTGCATGGCCAGCTTCGATCCGGCCGGCACTTCAAAGCCGATGTTGTTGGGCAACGTCGTCGCGGGCGCGCCTGGCACCCAGGTGCCAAACAGCATGGAGTCGACACCGGGGTCGGAGAAGCACGTAAAGCCAGGCCCCTCTTCGGCGGCGTCCACTTGGTTGAACTCGTCGAGCGACTCTGGGGGCACGACGTACAAGAGCACGTGGTGCACGATTTCTTTTTTGTCGGGCACCACTTGGTAGCCGGTGATGAAGGTGTCGACGTCGAAGTCTTGGTCGAGCAACAGACACCGGTAGTCGTCTGGACGCGCCGGATCGGGCGTGTAGGGCTCGGCCGCCGTCATCGACAACGAGGGATTGGGCAAGTCAAGCGAAGGCAACTCGACGTCGACCGCGTCGGCTTCATCGCCTTCGGCGGCACCGTCGTCGACCCACTGCTTCAAGATGGCTTTGTCGTCGTCGCTCATGACGCGCTCGCCTGGGTAGTGGCGGCAGTCGGTGTCGGGCATCCACGGCGGCATGGTGCCGGCCTCGACGGCGGCGACGACCGCTTCTTTCCACGGTTCGACGGCGTCGAAGGTGTCGAGGGCAAACGGCCCGGCCCCGTCGGCGGAGTGGCAGCTGACGCAATGGCGGTCGAGCACGGGCTTGGCGTCGGCGTAGTAGGTCAGCGACGTCGGCTCCGCGTCGGGCGAAGGCGTGTCACCGCTGCCGGTGGCGCAACCAACGGCCGTCACCGTCGTCAACAGTGCAGCAGACCACGAAGAAATACGTGAGCGAGTTCGGGGCATGGGCGTCTCCCTGTCCAACATGCAGGTCAATGTGGGCGGTGTGCTTGTAGCAGTTTGCGGCACAGAAGAAAAATGCCCGCCGCAGCGGGCGTCGTCGTCAATCGCGCTCCTCGATGGGGCGCTCAGGCGGTGGTGCCACAAAGTCGGCACAGTTGCCATCTGACAAGCACTGGTCGTCGCTGACGGCCGTGCCGCCGCTTTTGAAGTACGTGCCGATGAGGTTGAACATGAAGGTGCCGACGTCGAACTTGCGCGCCAACGAGCAGCGGCATGGGTCTTCGACGCCCACCTCGTCGCAGGTGTCGAGGCACTGCTCGATGATGTCGTCGGTCATGATGCCGGGGGTGTCAAAGCCGTGCTGCCCGTCGGGTCGGGGAAACACAAACAACGCCGTCGACACGCCGTCGAGATCGTCGACACGGTTCCATCCTGAGCGCAGCGGCGGATCCAGCCGGGGGATCTCGTCGCCCCACGGGTCTTGTCCGCGGGAGAAGCCCTCGACGTCGATGTGCACGCCGTTGCCGGCCGAGTCTTCAAAGCGATTCAAGTTGTGCACCGCCTCAGCGGCGTAGTTGTCGATCAACACCTGGTTCTCCGGCACACCATAGCGCTCGTCGACGTCGGTGAAGTTCAAGATGCCAGCGGCGCGCGCGTACGTCATGCCGGTGTTGGCGGGCACCGCGAGGTCGCCCATGGTGGTGATGACCATGGCGTGGGCGCCGGTGGTGTCGCCGGTGCCGGGGTACACCAATGGCTCTTTCGTCAGGTGGCGGGCGACGGTGCCGGGGTCGGCCGCGTCGAGCACCAGCTGTCCGATGCCAGCGAAACGACGCAAGGCCGGGTCGGCACGGGCGAAGCCAAATCCCTCGTCGAGGGCGATGAGGGGGTCGCCTGCCGGATACACCTTCGACGAGCTGTCGCGGTTGTATTGGTAGGCGACGTCCATCTCGAAGGTGTCGACGACGGCGTAGGCATCGGGATGTCCGTCGCGCAAGCCGCACTCTTCGTCGCCCGCCAGCTGGGGGCCCGCGAAGAACGAGATGCGGATGCGGTCGCCTTTGTCGGCGGCGATGGACGTGCGCACCGTCCCCGCCTCGGCGATGAACCCACAGTCGCGCTCGTCGTTGTCGAGGTTCTCGACGAGCATGGTGTCCCAAGGCTTGGTGTCGTCGACGTAGGCGAACGGCAACACGATGTCGTCGTTGAGGTCGTTGATGGTGGTCTCCATCAGCATGCGCCCGTCGTCGTCGAGGGTGCCGGTGAAGATGGGCGCCATCGACCGCAAGATGAAGCCTTCGCGGGCGCCGCCTTGGGAGGTGCGAATGCCCATGTCGCCAAAGCCGCCGCCGCCGGAGATGGGCGCGATGGCTTTGATGTCGGGCTCGATGCCGCCCATGATCATCGCCATGATGCCGCCGAGGGAGCCGCCGCTCATGTACATGGGCGCGCCGCCACCAATGTCGATGTTGCCGTCGCCATCGAAGTCCCCCGCAAGGTTGGGCATGCCGTCGCCGTTGGTGTCGTGCTTCCAGGTTTTGCTGCCGTCAAACCCACGCACCATGCGCACCATCTGCATGTAGTCGAGGGCGAACTGCCGCACGAGGTCGCGGGTGTGAAAGAGATACGCCGTCCAAAAGTCGGCGCCAGAGTCGGTGCTGCCGCTGGGGTCGTGGTCGAAGTTGTAGGCGCGGTCGGTGAGCACGGCGCGGGCGTAGTTGGCGAGGTGTGCCTGCTGAAACGTCGAGAACACCAAGGTGCGCACCAGCTCATTGATGCCGAGGCCGTGGTTGGGGCCGTCGATCGACAACACCGCCATGCCATGCTTGGCGAAGTAGCCCGACACCGTCGGCGCGCCGTTGTAGCGGTTGCCGGTGTAGCCGTGGCCCATGACGACGACGGGGACGGGTTCGCCATCACCCCGCGCCGACACCTCTTTGCGCGGCACCGACAGGTTGAAGTAGATGCGCTCTTGGCGCACCGGCGCCGCCAACCGGTCGAGGTCTTTCGGCCACCGCTGCTCGTTCAACGGCAGCCAGTTGCCGTCTTCATCTCGGGCCGTGTACAGCTGCGGCGACATGAACGAACCCACCACGTAGTAGTCGACGTATTTGTTCGCCTCGACGAGCTCTTTGAAGCTGACGCTGTCGGGGTCGAGTTCCAAGAGGTCGGCGTTGTCGATGACCACGGCGTTCCAATCTTCGCCGTACACCAAGTGCGGCTTGGTCATCGCGGTCGGGTAGCTCTCGTCGCGGCCGTCGTACAGTTCGTCGACGTCGGCGGGCACCGACGACAAATGCGCCTGCACGCCGTGGCCGTAGAGGCCATCGCGCACCGCCGTCCACGCTGTCTTCACCGTTTGCGTGGTGAACGTGAAGGCAAACGCGACCTCGTCGTCTTGCAGTCCGGCCGGCATGTGGTCGAGCAACGGACGCAACTCTTCGGTCTGCGAGTTGTGGTTCACCCAGTCGTACGGCGAGCCCACAGGGTTGCCATCTTCGTCTTTCAGACGGCGGGTGACGACGACGGCATAGGTGGTGCGCTCGTCGAGAGGCATGAGGGTGCGCACGATGAGGGTGTTGGTTTGCTTCTCATAAAACGTCATCAGCGCGTCGGCACGGCCGGCCAAGTCGTCTGCCGCAGGGTTCATGCCGGGCAGGTAGTTGGGCTTGTCCAACACGCCGTCGGCGTCGGTGTCTTCAGGCGGATCCAGCACGCCATCGTCGTCGAGGTCTTCGCCGTCGTCGAGCACGCCGTTGCCGTTCACGTCTTCACCGAGGTCGAGCACGCCGTTGCCGTTCACGTCTTCGTCGACTTCTTCGTAGAGCAGCGAGATGGTGTGGCCGCGAGGGTCGTTCTTCCAGTATGCATCCCGCTTCTCGAGGGTGGCGGGGAAGTTTCCGTTGCCCAAGTCGGTGTGAAAGACCTGCCCGATGTTCTCGCTGTCGGGGTCGACATTGACCACGTACACCACGTCGTTCGACAGGTCGTAGTCGGCGTCGCGATGGCCCTCCAAGATGGAGTTGACGTCGAGGGGCCCAGTGAACGGAATGACGATGGGCTGCAACGTGCCCCACCCGTCGAGTTCAGAGAGGTACTCGCGCACATCGCGCTCGAGCTTGGTGGGCGCCACCCAAGACGCGTTGATGCGCCGGCCGGTCGCCGACGTCGGGTCTGGCCGGGTGGCGACGTCGTTGGGCAGGGGAATGTCGGGCAGCGGCAGGTGAAAGAAGTCCATCTTCACCGTCGTGGCTGCTTCTTGTGCCGGCAAAATGCCTTCAGGCGCTGAACACGAGGTGAGCAACAACGCTGCCACCGTCGTCGAGAACAGCGACGTCTTCAGAGCGTTTTCAGAGGTCATGAACGAGGTCACAGTCGCACCTCCAACATCAAGCGGCCGCCGTAGACCGGCGCCATGATCGCGCCGTCGGCGTAGGAGAAAGCAGGGCCCGGCAAAAACACGGCGCCTTCAGCGCCGGCTGCAACGTGCACAGAGAACAGGGTGATGGGGTAGCGCACGCCGACGTCAAACTCGGCGCCCAAGAACTGGTTGAGGCCTGCGCCACCGCCGCCGAGGGCGTTGGTGGGCTTGCCGCCCGCGACGCGGGTGCGCAGTGGATCCAACAAAGGCACTTCAGAGAACGCCAACAGAGGGCCACCGTAGATTTCGAGTTCAGAGAAGGCGCCGATCAACCCGTGCAACGGCCGCGACCACAACCGCGGAAAGACGGCGACGGTGTTGCTCACCGCCCCCCGCGTCGGAAACCGCTCGAGGCCGATGGCAGGCTCTCCGATGAGGGTGAGGTCTGACGCCGAGGTGACGCCGTATCCGGTGTGCGCCGCCAACACTTGCCGGTACAGCAGCATGCCCTGCTCGAAGTTGCGGTCGGCCCTGAACCCCGACTGCACGGTGTCGTCGAGGTTCTGATCGCCCGACGCCCACACCACGTCGACAACGCCGCCGCCGTAGGGCGTGTTGGCGTGCGCGCGGAGCACGCCGCCGTACTGCAAAATCCATGGCGTGTCGGTCACCAAGTTGGGCACGAAGTTCGTCATGCCCGCCAACACCGCGGCCTCACCCGCGACGCCGACGTCGAGAAAGTCGTCCATGAGCTTGACGCTGTAGCGGCCGGTGACGTCGATGATCGACGCCCACAAGGTGCGCCCGTCGGGGGTCACTTGCCCGCGCAACGCGGAGTACAACCCGCCGCCCCAGTCGAGGTCGCGGCCGACGAAGAAGGCCGCGCCCATCTGGTAGGCCTCGTCGTCGCCGTGCAAGCTGGGGTCGGCGTATTCTTGGCGCATCAACTGCACGTCGTCGTCGAGCACCTTGTCGGCGAACACCAACGCGCCAAACTTCAGCGCCGTCAACGGGCCGGTGCCGACGGCGGCGCGCAACACGCGGTCGCCTTGGCGGGGGTCGGTGAAGCGGGCGCTGCCCGGCGTCCAACCGTGGGCGCCGTCGTTCGACACCAAACCCAAGCCCCAGTGGTTGGTCTGCGCCCCAAACGACGCGAACAACGCCGGGCCGAGGTGCACGCGCAAGTTCAACTTGCGCAGGTTGTACCACTCCAGCGGCAGCTGCTGCGGCAAGCCTTCGCCGTCGAGAACCTCGTCGGCCAGGGTCACCACGCCGGTGGGCAAGTCGTGCTCGTATTCGGCCACGACCAGCAGGCCGTCAATGAACATGTCCTTCAGTTGCAGCTTCAGCCCCATCCGCGCCATGGGCGCCAACTGCAACGTCGATGGATGCTCCTTGCCGGTGATCGACACAGGAATCGCCGACGTGGATTGCACCCGCCCCAGCAGGTGCACCGGCGCTTCTGCCGTGAGGCCGCTCCACCCAAAGCGCAGCAAACCCGGCCCGTCTTCAGCCGGACGCCACAAGCCCAGTTGCTTCTCAGCAACCCGTTCAGGCGGTGCTGTCGGTGCCACAGCGTCTGTCGTCGTCGAGGGGGCGTCTGCTTCTGCGGGCGCTGTTGGCGCTGTCGGCTCCGTGGGTGCCGCAGGCGGCTCCGTCGGCGGGGGCGCTGCAGGGGTCGGCAAGGCCTCCGCAGTGGACGCTGCGGGCGCAGCAGCATCGGCCGTGTCTGTCGTCGTCGTCGTCGACGGCGAAGCCGCTTCGTCAGCGCCAGGCGTCGTGGTCGAATCTGCGTCCGTCGTCGACGTGGGCTCGGCTGCGTCGGCTCCGTCCATCGAGGCAGGCGCCGTGGTCGATGGCGCCGTGGTCGAGGGCGGCGGGGGGGTCGATGTGGGCTCTGCTTCTTGGGCGATGACCGAAGGCGCGGCAAACACCGCCGCCAAAGTCATCGCCGTCCACAGCCTTGGATGGCGTTGCACAGAATTCTCCCTGTCGTGTCTTTAACGTTGTCGTTACGCGACTTCGGTGAAAACACAACGGGGATTTGCCGTTTTGCCTGGTTGAGCATCCGTCTTCTCGGTCTCACCCAACAGTGGATGGCGACTGCTCTGGCGCATCCAACAACAGACGGATGGCCCGCAGCAATTTGGGCGCCCGATAGGGCTTGGCCAAGAAGTGGGTTCTGTCGTCGTCGAGGATGGCGTTGTCGACTTGCCCGGCGGTGTATCCGCTGCAGAACACAAATGGCAGCTGCGGCGCCCGCTTTCGCGCTTCATAGAACAACGATGCGCCCCCACGATGGGGCATGACGACGTCAGAGACCACGACGTCGAAGGTCGCTCCAGATGTCAGCATCTGCAATGCGTCTTCACCGTCTTCGGCGACGGTCACGGTGTATCCCGCGCGCCGCAAGACGTTTTGCGCCACCCGCCGCACCACTGCGTGGTCTTCGACGAGCAGCACCGACTCCTGGCCCTTCATCGACGTGATTTCTTCGGTGCTGGGCGCCACCGGCGGCGCCTTCACCAATGGCAAAGAGAACGACACCGTCGTGCCCTGCCCCTCGGCCGAGTCGATGCGCAACGTGCCTCCTGCGCTCTTCACCATGCCAAAGACCACGGCCAACCCCAGGCCGGTGCCCTGGTCGACGCCTTTGGTGGTGAAGAACGGATCGCACGCCCGCTCGACCTGCTCTTCGCTCATGCCCACGCCCGTGTCGACGACGGTGAAGGTCGCCGCCTGTGGCACGCCCAACGCGCGCGCAGCCTCGTCGTCGACCTGCACTCGAAGTTGCACGGTGCCGGCGTCGCCCATGGCATGGCTGGCGTTGGTGAGCAGGTTGAACACGGCCTGCTCCAATTCGGTGCGCGACACAGGCACCATGCCCTCGAGGTCGAGCCCGTCGGCATCGACGACCAACGAGTCGGGCAACAGCCGATGCGCCATCGACAACAACCCCCCGAGCACCGTCGACAACTGCACGGCTTCACGAGGCTTCACCGCCTCGCGTGAGAACACCAACACCCGGCGAATGAGGTCGGCGGCCGAGTCGACGGCTTCGCCGATTTCAGACAGACACTCGTCGCGCTCGGCGTCGGTGTCGCTCATGCCCAGCAGGTCAAGGCTGCCGCGAATGACGAGGAGGTTGTTGTTGAGGTCGTGGGCCAGACCCCCAGCAAGCACACCCAAGCTTTCAAGGCGTTGCTTCTGCCGCATCTTGGCTTCGACTTGTTCGAGGGAGTCGGCGGTTTTCTGCCGTGAAAACGCCATCCCCACCACATTCGACAGCCGCTGCACCGCCTGCAGCACCGCAGCGGTGAGCTTGTCGGGCTCGCGGTGAAACCGAAAGGTCACCACATAGCGCAGGGCCCCAGCCTCGAGAACGGGGACGATGAGCGCACACGCCAGTTCCTCGAGCATCATGAAATGCTTCAGCAGGGGAAACGCAGGCGTCTCTTCAGAGGCATAGGCGATGGCGAAGTCGCCCCGCAGCAGGGCCTCAAACATGATGGGAATCTCGTCGACGGGATACACCGCCCCCAACGAGTACGGCAGGTGCTCATGGTCGCGCGTCTCGGTGAACGCTGTGGCGGCGGTGCGCTCTTCGTTCATCTCGTAGCACACCGATTGTTCGGCCCCGAGCAGACGGCAAGTGTCGCTGAGGACGCGCAAAATGGCCTCAGACGTGGTGCCCCCATCTGGATGCAAGAACGCACATGCCGCCTGCGCCACGGCATCGTTCAGTTGTCGTTCAAGATCGGCCATCGTGTCCTGCTGTCCCACCGGTGCATAGGCTACCCGCAGCACCCGGTGTTCACGCAATTTTGTCTGTTTTTGTCCGACAGTTGGCTCCCTTTTGGACAGCGCTGTGAAAACCCTTCACGACTGAAGCTTTCTCGACGACAACCCGAAAAAAAAGCACCCTCCGAAGAGGGTGCTCTTTGCTTGGCCCAGCTGGTGATGCTGGGCTTTGAACCCTGAGGCTCAGCGACCGGCTTTGGACGCTTTCATCGGGTTCTTCGAGCGGGTTTGTGCCGCTTCGCTCAGGCCGCGACCGCGCTTGGCTTTGCGGTTGGACGGGGTGAGCTCAACGATGGCGCCTTTGGCACCGGGCACGGGGCCGCGCAAGAACATCAAACGCTCTTCTTCGGCGAGGCCGACGATGGCGATGTTGGTGGAGCGAACGCGCACGTTGCCCATTTGGCCCGCCATCTTCTTGCCTTTGAAGACTTTGCCGGGGGTGGCGCGGCAACCGATGGAACCACCGTGACGGAAGTACTCGTGGGTGCCGTGGGTGGCGCGGAAGCCAGCCATGTTGTGGCGCTTCATCACACCGGCGAAGCCTTTGCCCTTGGAGATGCCGGCGATGTCGACGGAGTCGACGTCTTCGAAGATGCTCAAGGGGATGTCGCCGCCCACTTCGTAGGTGCCGGCGACGTCGTCGTCGACGCGGAACTCTTTGAGGTGGCGCTTGATGCCCGTGCCGGCCTTTTTGAAGTGGCCTTGCAGTGCTTTGGTGGTGTTCTTTTCGGCTTTTTCGCCGTAGCCGATTTGCAGCGCGGTGTAGCCGTCGGTGTCTTGCGTGCGCTTTTGCACGACGATGTTGTTGTCGATGCGAACGACGGTGACGGGAACACGCACGCCCTCTTCGGTGAAGATTTGGGTCATGCCAACTTTGGTGCCAACCAGGCCGAGGGTCATGTCAGACTCCTGGGATCATTTCGCGCCATCTGATGATGGGTACGCCAGCGGATCCATTGGAGAATTCGCCAGTTGGTGTGACGAATTCTGCAGAGAAAAGGGGCCCGTGTGAAACGGGCGAGGCGCGACTGTAGGGGCTGGATTCGAAATGGCAAGTGGATGGGAGCGCTTCTGCTGCGTTGGCTTGCTGGCCGGCGGCGCCATCTCAGCTGCGCCGCGCCACGGCGAAAACGCCACCGCCAACAGCACCCCTGCAGCGAGGGCCCCGCCCTGCACCAAGGCCTGACGCAGCACCTCGATGCCGGCCTGCACGTCCGCGCCGCCCAACAGACCCTGCATGCCCCGCACGCTGAGCACGCCCGGCACCAACAGCAACAATCCTGGAGCGACGATGGCGAGAGCGGGCACCTGACGACGGTGTTGCATCCACTCGCCGAGGGCCCCGACCCACAACGCGGCGACCCACAAGCCCCACGCGCCCGACACCCACTGGGCCAGGGCGAAGCCGCCTACGGCTGCGGCCACCATCCCGGGCAGCAGGCGCCGTGGCCCCTGCAGCAGCAGCTGAAATCCAAACGGCGCCAAGGCCACGCCGATGAACGCCACACTGGGCGCCCACTTCGTCGACGGCAGCGCTGCTCCTTGCGCGGTGGCCCAGGTGGTCAACGACGTCGTCACCCAAAACCCGGCGGCCAATTGCACGCAATCCGACACCACCGATGCCATGCGGGCCGTGCTGCTGGTGGTGTGGCCGGAGGCGGCCTCGATCATCGCCGTCGTCATGCTGTAGCCCGGCACAAAGGCCAACAGCGACACCATGGCCACAGCGACGGGATGCACGCTCCATGCAAACGCGGCCGCGACCACGGCCAGCAGACTGGCCGCGGCGTTGGCCCACGCCGCCAGCACCAACAGGCGCACGTGCCCCACCGGCTCGTCGCCGAGATGGCCCGCCAGTCTCCGCACGCTTTCTGCGACGACGACGGCGGCCACGACGTCGGGCCATCCGCTGCCCAACAAAAACGCGCCGGCCACCGACATCAACGCCATGCCTGCGGGCATGTGCCACGACGGCGGCGGCTGCGGGCGCACCGCGTCGTCGTGCAGACGGCAAATGTCATCGAGCGACAGGGGCTCTGCATACACGTGCTCGGCCCATGCGCGCAGGGCGCACAGGCGGCCCACGTCGAGCCCGGCGGGCGGCAGACGCACGATGCGGGCGAGAGGCCCCACCTGCAACCACAGCGCCGTTGGCGAGGCGATGGCGGATCCCGACGATGCATACCGCCGCAACAGCCGCTGCAGCCGGCGCTCGGTGTCGCCGGTGGTGGCGCCCGCCTCGTGCAATGCCACGCCATGGGCCTGCAGGAGGTCGGCAAGGCGCTCTTGCCGTGCTGTGTTCTGTGAACTCGACATGTGGTAGGTGTAGATTCTGAAAACAACGAAATCTACCGAAGGTTTTTCGGAGAACTGCCATGAAAGACACCCTCGACGACATCGATTTCGCTCTGATTGGCGCCCTGCAGAAAAATGGCCGGGCCACCAACAAAGAGCTGTGTGATGTGGTGGAGCTCGCGCCTTCCACCGTGCACACCCGCTTGCGCCACCTCGAAGAGAGCGGCGCCATCACAGGCTACGCCGCCCAGGCCGACCCCACACAATTGGGCATCGGGCTGCAGGTGCTGGTGTTCTTGGGCCTGCGCCACAACTCAGGGCCCAACATCGACACCCTGTGGCGCAAACTCATGGAGCGTCCGGAGGTCATCGCGTGCTACCACCTCGGCGGTGACGACGACCTCTTGCTGCAAGTCGCCGCCCGCGACACCGAGCACTTGCGCGACGGCGTGCTCGACTTCGTGTCGCGCCAGCCCGAAGTCGGACGGGTGCGCACCGAACTTCTGTTTCGGGCGGCCCGCGCTCCATTGCCCCATCTGGCCCAGGCGGCGCGCGCCGTGCCGAGGGGTCCATCTGGGGGTCAGTCGGGGGGCCAGTCGGGGGGTCAGTCGGGGGGCAAGACGTAATCGACCGAGACGTCGGCGTAGAACGTGGTGAGCCGCGATCGCGTCGGCGTCGGGCCACTGCGGTCGGGCACAAACGCAAACAGCAACTTGCGGCCGGCGCCGAAGGGCCAACGGGCAAACCGCGCCTGCGTCTCGGCGTTGTTCGGAAAGTTCGCCGGCGGAAACTCCACAAAGGCCTCCGCCTCTTCGATGCCGGCGTTGGTGCCGCTGAGCCACACCCAACGGCCACGCTCCCACACCAAGAGGAGGGCGCCGTTGACCGAGGCGCCGTCGTCGTCGTCGAAACCGAGGCCGCCGCCGAGCCACCGCGGCGCCACCCGTTCGATGACCGCGTTGTCGGGTGCTCCGGCGGCGCTGAAGTCGACTTCCAACATGTGGGCCGGCATGGCGTCGGCGCCGCCATTCCACATCCACACGTCGTTGCGCAGATCGCCGTCGTCCCCGCCCACCAACATCATGCCGCCGGGCGTGGTGACCGCCATGGCCCGTGCCCGCGCAGACGGATTGCCATCGCCCTCGGGGTCGGCCGGACTTTGGCGGTCCCAAAAGGCGTTGTTGCCGTCGCTGACCCACTCCCACGTGTCGTCGTAAAACACGTCTGAACAGTTGCCTTCACCGACGCATCCGCCAAACAACACCATGTGGCCGCGTCCCTCGTCGTAGCCCATGGCGCCATAGGCCCGAGGCGGAGGGGTGTCCAACGCCAACGGCGACGGCAATGCCACCCAGGTGTCGCTGTCGATGTCGTAGGTCAGGTGATCGTCGAGCACCTCGTCGGTGCAGTCGACCAATGCCCCACCGCCGTTGGTTTCGCAGCCTCCAAACACCAACGGCAAGCCCAATCCGGGGTGGTAGGCCGATGCGGCGCCTTCTCGTGCCGGCGTCAGCGGCGACGGCAATGCCGTCCAACGCTGGTTGAGGTTGGCCCCCGACCGCTGGAGTTCGAGTCTGAAGGTGTTGCCCGAGAGGTCGACGTAGAGGCCGACGTCTTCGCCCCCGACGAAGGTGCCACGGGCGTTGTAGGCAACGTCGGGCCCAAAGATGGAGTTGGGCGTGTCCCACTCCGTGCCGTCAAAGAACCGACTCTGCTCGTTGCCGTTGTTGTACGACATGAACACCGGCACCCAGTTGCCTTCGTTGTCCAAGATGGTGGTGCCCTTCGACGTGAAGCGTGTCCCTGCAGGGTTGGTGGCGCCGTTTTCGGCAACGACCACGCTCCACCTGCGGCCGTTGAACGCCAGCGTGCTGACGTCGGTGTCGGTGCCCCGCCCCGCCAACAGCACCCGCCCTCGCTCGGGGTCGATGGTGAGGGTGGCGAGGGCATTGGGGGCGGGGTGCACTTCGGCAGCGGTGTCGTTGCCGCGGTGCAACACCCAATCGTGGGTTTGGTTCTCGTCGTCGCCCGAGAAGGTCAGCTCCCAAAACCCGCTGTTCTCGTCGAGCAACCAGATGCGATTCTTCCCGCCGTCGAAGGCGACGCCGTATCCAGGCGTCAGGCGGTTCAAGGTGCCCAACGCAAAGGGCGAGCTGTCGCCTGCGTCGTCGGTTTCGGGGCCGAGCGCATAGATTCCCAGCCCTTCGTCGGTGAACTGTGCCGAGTACAGCCCTTCGCGGCTGACCACGACGTGGAACCCGCTCGTCGGCTCAAACGGACTCAACGGGACAAACATGCTGCGCATGTCGTCGGTGAACGACGGCAAGCCGGGGACATTGTGGGATTGCCACGCCGGTGCGGCGACGCTGTCTTCCGGTACGGCGTTGTCGTGGAGCTCCAGTTCGTCCAACGCCAACGTCCATCCGTCGTCGAGGGTGTTGGTGCAAATGCCAGCCACATGGGTGTCACACCCGCCCACCAACACCAGCCGATCGGAGGTGGGGTCGTAGGTGAACAGAGCGCCAGCACGTGCGCCCGGCAAGGTGCCCGAAACGTCGACGCGCTCGAAGCCCTGGTTCTCCCAGCGGTACAGCGCGTCGTCGGCGAGCTGGTTGCAGATGACATCCGCGCACCCGCCGAAGAGATACACGTGGCCCCGCTTTTCGTCGTAGGCGAGACGATGTCGGATGCGTTGGGCTTGGCCACAGCCCCCCGGCGCACACATCTCTTCGACCTCGTCGCCGTCGAACGCGGTGACGGTGCCGGGCAACGTGCCGCAAGGGCTCCCTGCTTGTCCGGGGCGCAGCGACGTGCATCCGCCCACCATCCACACCCCGCCGTCGCGCTTGTGCCACAGCAGCTCCGCCGACTGGCGGGCGGTGAGCACGGCGCCGCAGGTGTCGTCGAGGGGATTGCCCTCGCAGCGGGTTTCAAAGCGATGGCCCGTCCACTCTTGCGGATGACGCTGCCCCACGTCGCTGATGCTGCCGCCCCACACCAAGGTGCGGTTGCGGTCGCCGTCGTAGGTCATCGCCGCCCCACGCCAGCCCAAGGGGGCCTGGGTGTCGTCTTGCCCCAGCCGGGCCCAACTGCCTTCCCCCCGAAACCCAAAGGTGGCCAGGATGGTCTGTTGCACGTCGGGGGCGAGGTTTTCCCAGCCGGCATTGCCGATGGCCGTCAGCGTTTCTTCGTCGAAGATCTCTTCCAACAGCCGGGTCTCGGTGGCCCCCTGCAGCGACGACGTATGCTGAAACTGCGGTTGTGCAAAAAAGCGGTGGGGGTTCTCGGTCAGCGAGCCCGTCCGCTTGCCAAACATCGACGCCACCCACGTCACATCGCGCACCTTCAGCCGGGTGCTTTCGTTGCCCGCGTCGTCGACGCTCGACAGGTACAGCGCCGTCGCATCGTTGGTGACAAAGGGGGTCTGCCGCCACAAGCCGTCGTCGTTGCGCACCACGCGGCCGATTTCGCTGTCGCCGTCTGCAGAGTCGAACACCCGCACAAACGCCACCGCTTCTTCAGCGTCATCGACCGCCCCAAACAACGGACGCTCGCCGTCGCCCGGCGCTGGGTACGGCGTGTACAGACCAATGGCCTCGGCCGGTTGGTCGTCGTGCAACAACGCATGCCCGCGAAAGCTCGGCCCGCCGGCCGTCGAAAAGAAGCCCCATGGCACGCGTCCGTGTTTCAGCGCGGTGACATGGATGGTGGCCTCGGCATCGGGTCGAAGCGTGTCGACGACGATGAAATCGTCAAACTGCTTCGACGACAGGTTGCCGTGTTCGTCAAACAGCTCTGCGACGAGATGACAGGAGGTGCGCATGCCGCTCGTGCCGGCTGGCAACTGCAGCTCGATCGACGTCGACCGCGTCAACGGCGGTGACGTGGGCAGGTCGATGCCTTGCAACACCACCTCTTCTTCGCCGCACATCAGCTTGTACGACGTGCGCACCAAGTCGTCTGCGGGCGCCTCTGCATCGAAGACCTCGCCCGGCACCAGCTGGGCGTCTTCGTTGGTGGCCATGGCCAACACCAGCGTCGAGCGAAGCCCCAACGACGTCGGCTGCTGGTTGGGGTTGACGCCGCTTTTCGGAATCAACACCGACACCGCCGTCGCTTCTGGCCCCTTGCTGTCGTACTGCAACGGCAACGCCTGGGTGCCCACGTTGCCCACGTCGTCGGTCATCACCAGCGACGCCAGGCGAAACCCCTGGTCGGGGTCGGCGCCGATGACGTTGGTGGTGTCCCAAGAACAGAAATATTGGCAGCCCCCGTCGTTGCGGGTGCAGGTGGTGCTGGCGCCCAGCCCTTCGATGCGGAGTTCGACGCTGACCTCGTCGCGCGAGACCACGTCTGGGTCGCTGGCGTCGTCGGCCACGCCGTTGGCGCACAACCCCACGCGCGTGGTGGAGGGGAGCTGCGGGGTGATCACCGAGCCCTCGACGTCGCCGAGGTCGAGTTCGACGCTGCCCGTCGGCGCCAGCGCGTCGACGTGAACATGGCCAGAGATGGTGGTGTGGTCTTGTCCGTCGTCGACGAGCGCATTGCCGGCTTCGTCGACAGCGCCATACACCTGCAAATCGTACACCCCGTGCAGACGCGGGGCACAACGGTCGCCGGCGCCGCGCAAGTCGCCTTCGTCGTCGACGGTGAACACCAGCTGGTTGCCGTCGACCAACGCATGCAAGGCGAAGGCACACTCCGAAGAGACGGCCACGGCTTCGACCGAGGCATCGGCGTCGATGTCGGCCGCACCTGCGACGACAAAGGAGAACGCGCCGGCGGCGTTGGTGCGCACGGGGACCTCCCCAAACTGCAACGCCGGCGGGCTGGTGTCGACGACAAAGCGGGCTTCGGGCTCGTCGAGCACCACGCCGTTTTCGTCGTCGGCGGCGTACGTCACCTTGGCGTGCACCCGATGTTCGACGCCGTTGATGAGCGGCAGCGCAGAGGCGGCCAGATCGAGTTCGAAGACGTCGGCGTCGCCGGTGGGTGCAAACGCGGCCAACTCCCCTTCGTCGCCCATGACGACGGGCACGAGCGACGCAAATGTCCCCGATGTGCGCACCGTGGCCTGCAACGGCCGGGCAGGCCCCGCGCGCGACTGCGAGAGAACGATGTCGAGCACCTGGGGAGCGCCTTGGTCGCGGCACAGGCCGGCGGCACACGTCCAGTTGTCGGGGCAGTCGTCGCGCGTCTCACACGAGAACTGGCCGCCATTCGCCAAGCGGTTGGCGTCGAGACACCCCGCCGTCAGCACCATGGCACAAGTCGTCAACGCCCCAGCCCACAGGCGAAACGTCGACGTCAACGAAGGAGCACCTCGACGAGGTGCGAGGTCATGAAGGTGGGTCATGGTCATTCTTGTTGCTCGGCGTATCCCTGCCAGTCGACGAAGAGGGCGCTCACCCCCGCTGCGACGCCGGCGCCCACGCCGACGAGGCCGACGATGACGCCGGTGGCCAGGGCGGCATTGCCTTGGGCCGCCAGTTGTTCGGCGCGTTGAAACGAGACCGTCTTTGTCTTGGCCGTGTCCATGTGCTCGTTCAGCTGCGCCGCCGACAAGCCGAACGTGCCGAAGGCCGCCAGCGACGTCAGGGTTGCGGCAGATGCGACGCCGGTGAGGCTCCAAAACACCCAAGGCTGCAGTGGCGGCGGGTTGAGGCGCAGGGCCACCTCAGGCGCCACACCTCGGGTTTGTCCGCTGCGCAATGGGCGCTCGGCAAAGAGCTCTTCGACGATGGGGCCGACGGCGGCGAGAAACTCCTCGCCGTCTTGTGCGGTGAGGCGCTTGCTGACCTGGCCTTCAACGCGGGCGTCGGCTTGCGAAATGCGTTTCATGCTGAAGAAGTGGTCACCCGACACCTTGGCCAGGCCGCCGACGAGCATGACGTCGGCGCCGAGCGCAGAGGCGATCTCGGCCATGCATCCGTCGTCGTCACAGCCCACGGAGGCGCGTTCGGCCTCGGCCTCCATCAGCATGCGCACCTCTTCGAACGACACCACGCTCACCCCCTGCAATTTGCGCAGCTCCTGCAAGACGGCGTTTTGCACGAGCTTCGCGGTGTGGGGATCGACGTCGGCCACCTGAAAGTCGCGCATGGCGATGCGCAGCACCGGCTGTTTGGCCACAGGGGCTGCAGCCGGGATGGCGGGGGCATCGGTGGACGACGACGCTGGAGACGACGACGCTGGGGACGACGACGCTAGGGACGACGACGCTGGGGGGGTCGTTTGGGCCGTTGCTGTGCCTGCCGCCATCAGCAGAGCCAACATCCAGCAGGGGCCAGGGTTTGATGCATGCATGAACGCCTCTCCGTCGCCGTCGAGCTGCCAGATGTTCACATCCGGCCCAGTCTCGCCAAAGTGTGGCACGACTTCGGGGTGGCTGCGAAGCGATCCCCCGCTGTGGGTCCGGCGCGTCGTGGGGCACGACGCCTCATGACATCGACCCCGCCGCCCCCGTCGGGCCAAAGGTCAGATCTGGTGCCAGGTCACAGTGCACTCCCACCTTGCACCACAGCGACGCAGATGCCGTCAGCGACGTCTTGCCACGGGGCAAAGCTGTTTTTTCCGTCTGACGCCCCATGCCAAAGGGCTGTGGGCCTGCTAATCGTGTCTCATGCCTCGGATTCAGCTCTCGCCTCTTGTTCGTCTCGCCGCCGTCGTCAGCCTGGCTGCGAGCCCCGCCGCTTCTGCCTACAACCTGCAAGACGACCTGTGGGACGTCGACCGCGGCCCCCTGCAATACGTCATCAACGACCAGGGGTCTGACGACATCCCGGGCGAAGAAGACACCGAAGCCATCATCTCCGCCTTCCGCCAGTGGGAGTGTGTCGAGGGCACCCGCATCCGCTTCATTCGCGGCACCGAAAACGGCCCCCGCACCGTCGACTTCGACGACAAACTGCACACCCTGTATTGGGGCGAAACCGAGGCCGAAGTCATGGCCGTCGGCATGGGCCCCTCGACGTTGGGCATCACCATCGCGCAGGCCAACCCCGACGGCCCCATGGAGCGCCAGGCAGGCGACATCGTGTTCAACGGCTTTCACCACAACTGGACGGTGAACCAAGGCCAAGCCGCCGACGTCGAGGAGGTCGCGCTGCACGAGATCGGCCACCTCATCGGCCTCAACCACAGCTGCAACGACGAGGCCGCCGGCGACTGCCTGGATCCCAGCTTGTCGATCATGGCCCCCGCCGGGGTGTCGGGCCCCACCCTCAAACAAGACGACAAAGACGCCGTGGCCGCGCTGTACCCCGCCGACGACGAGAGCCGCTGTGACGGCCCTTACCGCATCGGTCAGGTGTGCTCGGGCAACTGCGAATGCGTCGCTGGCCTCGAATGTGTCGAAGGCCTCGACGGCGCCAACGTGTGCTCGCCGAAGTGCTCGTCCGACGACAACAACTGCCCCTTGGGCTTTGCCTGTGTGCTTGGCGCCCGTCCGCCGTCGGGTGGCACCGCGCCTGGCACCTGCTTGAAGCTGCCGCCCAACACGCTCCTGCCGAAGGCGGCCATCTGCGAACGCTCGGCCGACTGCGAAGCGGGATCTTGTTTGGCGTCGACGGCGGTGGGACGCTCCATCTGTCGTTACACCTGTGACAGCAACGAAGATTGTGGGCTGGGCTACGCCTGCATCGACGAAGTGTGTCTCGGCTTGGGCGACGAAGCCGGCATCGAATGCCCTGAAGAGGAGCCGCCTGAAGAAGGCTGTGGCTGCGCGGCTGCAAACGGTGACTCCTCCGACGGAAAACTCCTCTTTGCTCTTTTGGGAGGGGTGGCACTTCGAATCGCGACACGTAGGAAAAGAAAGTCGACTTTGCAGTAGCCTCGGCCTAGGGACTTCCCCCCACCGAGGTTGCCGCTGTGGCAAACGACCCATTGATGACCACCAAACGCTTCAAAGTCGTCCGGCGACTTGCGGCCGGTGGCATGGGCGAAGTGCTGCTTGCCGACTTCAAAGGCGACCGCAAGCTGCAAGTCAGCGGTGGCTTTGTCGTCGTCAAACGCAACCTGCAGAACCATCCGAACATGGCGTCGCAGAATGCGATGTTGCGCGAAGAGGGCCGGCTGGGGCTGCGCCTGCTGCACGAAAACTTGGTGCAAACGTTTTCGCTTGAAGACCTCAGCGCAGAAGACCCCATCCTCATCATGGAGTTCATGGCGGGCAAGTCCATGGCCCAGGTGTTGGGCGCCGCCAAGCGCAGCCGTACTCCTCTGCCCGTCGACGTCGCCCTGAAGATTCTGCGGCTGTCGGCGTGTGGCTTGCACTTTGCCCACGCCCTCAGCGACGACCATGGCAACGGCTTGGGGTTGGTGCACCGCGATGTGTCGCCCGCCAACATCTTCGTCACCTTCGACGGGAAGGTGAAGGTCATCGACTTCGGCGTGGCCAAGGCCAAAGACTCCGAGATCAAAACCAGCCAAGGCATCTTGAAGGGCAAGATCGGCTACATGTCGCCCGAGCACGCCACGGGCGACAAACTCGATCCCCGCGCCGACCTCTGGTCATTGGGCGTGGTGTTGTGGGAGATGCTCGTCGCCGACCGCCTCTTTGCCGGGCAAAACCCAGCGGCGACGCTGTTTCAAATCGCCAACCGCGACATCGACCCCCCGTCGACGCGGCGCCCCGACATTCCCCCCGCCGTCGACCAGCTGTGCGTGCGTCTGCTGACCCGCGACCGCAACCTCCGCACCTTCACCGGCGCCCAACTCGTCGCTGAGATCGACGCCATGGGCTACAACCTCGACGCGGTCGACCTGGGACGCTTTCTCAGCCAGCGGTTCCCCGAAGACGCCGAGACCGGCGTGGCCGATGCCCGCCGCGCCGCCCGCTACATGGGCAAAGAGCCCGTGCCATCCGGCATTGTGCGCTCGGGCGTCAACGAAGACGCCACCTTGGTGGGCGACGGCGCCTTCTTGATGGAGCAGGCCCGCAACATCGCGGCCTCGGCATCCGCCTCTGCACCCCCCGCCTCGACGCCTCCGCAACCGGCCACGCCGGGACATGGCCGCACCTCGACGTCGGGCGCACAAGCGATCGACCTGGGCGCAATCCCGGCGGCCGCGGCCGACGACGACTTGGCCACCGTGCAAATGGACGCCGACTTCATCAAAGAGGCCACGTCCGAACTGCTCAAAGACCTCGACGACGGCCCGGCCCCGCAAGCGCCCAGCCGTTCGTCCAGTTCGCAATTGCCGCAGCGCCCGCCACACGCGCCCGTGGGGCCACAAGGCCCGGTGGGCCCGGGGTTGGGCCACCTCGACGACGAGAACATGGCGACCATCGCCATGGGGCAGCCCGACTTGCCCACCGAATTGGTGGCGCAGCCGGCGTTCGCCTCGCAGGGCGCCTCGCCCCAAGCGCCGTCCTATGAGGCACCATCGCAACCGTCGGGGCAGTTCACCCCCCCGTCTGGGCAGTTCACCCCCCCGTCGGGGCAGTTCACCCCCCCGTCGGGGCAGTTCACCCCCCCGTCGGGGCAGTTCACCCCCCCGTCTGGGGCAGCGCCGCATCCAGGACATCCGCAGGTGTCGGCGGCGGCACAGGCCGAGGTCGCCGCTGGCATTGCCCCTCCCATGAGTGCGCAGCCGGCAGGCGCTCTGCCGCAATCGCCGACCACCCAGCGCACCCCGACGGGCACGCACCATCCGCAACGCACCCCGACGGGCACGCACCATCCGCAGCGCACCCCGACGGGCACGCACCATCCGCAGCGCACCCCGACGGGCACGCACTACCCCCAGCAGACGGGCAACCGCACCAACCCGAATGCGCCGTTGGTGATCCCCGCCATGGGGCCGAGTGTGTTCACCATCGCCGCCACCAGTTTTGGGGTATTGGCGTTGATCTTGGGCGTGGTCGTCGGATTGGTGCTGCAAAGCCGGGCCGAAGATCGCGTGCCTCAACTGGTGCGCTACGTCGACCAAGACGGCGGTGACGTCGTCGTGGCCCGCTTGTCGGACGTGCCAGCGACGGCAACGCAGCGGTACTCCGTCGACTTCGCCAACCCCAAGCTGCGCGCCGCAGATGGACGTCGTGTCGACGTCGACCTCGCCACGTGGATGAGCGCCATCGAGGGCAACGGCCTCGTCGAGCGTGCCCAAAAGCCGGGAACGGTGAAGAAGAAGATCGTGTCGGGCATCCCCGCGTTCTTGGTGGCGCTCGCGCTGCTGGGGCTGTTCATGGGGCCGCCGGGCTTTTTGAAGAACGAAAAGGCCCGTCTGCCGCTGCGTGCGGTGGGTGGGATGGTGGCGTTTTCAGGATCCGCTGCCCTCTTCGTCTTCGGGTTTTCGACGTGGGATGGGCTCGACACCTTTGACGAACCGCCGCAACCGCCTCGCTTGAAGGTCACCCACGACTTGGCCGGCGATGACGGCAAAAAGCCTGCGCCGCCAAGCGATGGCAAAGCCGACAAAGCCGCCCCTGGCAAGTCGGGCAAAGGCAGCAAGTAGCGCGGCAGCGGGCGTTTCATCTCAAAAGTGCTTTCCGTCTGGCAAGTCGATTGTCTGACGACGGAATGAGACAGGCCGACTGTCTCTGACCGTATTGCGTGCGGTCACAAAGTCGTCGGTGCGCACATCTTTCTCTAAGATTTTGGGGTTGGCTTTGGCGTCAGGCAACGCGTCAAAGGGTGCCCGCACCGACCTGTCCTTGGGGGACACGCATGACTCGCATTTTTGCTTCTGCCCTGATTTCACTCGCCGCCTTGTGCGCGGCACTCCCTGCTGTGGCGCAGGCCCCTCTCGTCGGCGGCTTCACCGGCAACTCGCCCGACGGATACGGCGAGCGCGTCGACGACTGGGTCGGCGGCGGCAGCATTCCTGCTGAAGACGACGGGTCCAGCTTGCGATCGTTCAGCTTGGCCGGCGTCTTTCCCAACGGATTCACCTACTTCGGCACCAACTACGCCGACTTTCACGTGTCGACCAACGGACACCTGACGTTCGAAAGCTCCTACTTCGGCTACACCCCCAACCCCTTCCCGTCGTCCCCCGCTCCCATGATGGCGCCGTTTTGGGGCGACGGCGATTTGCGTGGCCGCAACGGCAACCCCGTCGCCGACAACAGCGTCTACGTGGGCACCGACGTCGCCGCCGGCCTCATCGCGGTCACCTGGAATGAGGTGGGCTACTACAACCGCAACGAAGACCTCACCAACAGCTTTCAAGTGCTGTTGATGGACCGCTCCGACATCGCCCCCGGCGATTACGACGTCGAATACCGCTACAACCGCTGTGAGTGGACGACGGGCGACGCCTCCGGCGGCACCAACGGCCTCGGCGGCATCGAAGCACAAGCCGGATTCGACGCCGGCGACAACAGCCAGTTCTTCATTCTGCCAGGCTCGCAAACGGCCGACGTCTTGAACTTGTGCGTCGGCTCCAACGTGTACGAGCCCGGCGTGTGGCGCTTTGAAATTCGCGACGGCATCCCCGTCGGCTGCCTCACCGACAGCGATGGCGATGGCCTCATGAACTGCGTCGACCCCTGCGATTTCGACCCCGGCAACGACGACGATGGCGATGGCGTCTGTGACGACGTCGACAACTGCGTCGGTCTCGCCAATGCCGCCCAAGACAACGCCGACGGCGACAGCTTCGGCGACGATTGCGACGTCTGCCCCCAAGATGCCCTCGACGATGCCGACGCCGACGGGTTGTGTGCCGACGTCGACAACTGCCCCGCAGACGCCAACGCCGACCAAGCCAACGCCGACGGCGATGCGCTCGGCGACGTGTGCGATGCCTGCCCTGCCGACGCCAACAACGACGTCGACGCCGACGGCGTGTGTGGCGACGTCGACAACTGCCCGGCCGACGCCAACGCCGACCAAAGCAACGTCGACGGCGACGCCAGTGGCGACGTCTGTGACACCTGCCCCAACGACGCAGCCAACGACAGCGACGGCGATGGCGTGTGTGGCGACGTCGACAACTGTCCGACGACGTCGAATGCCGACCAGAGCGATGCCGACGGCGATGGCCCCGGCGATGTCTGCGATGTGTGCCCCAACGACGCCGACAACGACATCGACGCCGATGGCGTGTGTGGCGACGTCGACAACTGCCCTGCCGACGCCAACGCCGATCAAGCCAACGCCGATGGCGACGCCGCTGGCGACATGTGTGACGTGTGTCCTGCCGACGCCCTCAACGACATCGACGCCGATGGCGTGTGTGGCGACGTCGACAACTGCCCCACCGCCACCAACGCCGACCAGGCCAACGCAGATGGCGACGCCCTGGGCGACGCCTGCGATGCCTGCCCCAACGACGCCAACAACGACGCCGACGCCGACGGCGTGTGTGGCGACGTCGACAACTGCCCGGCTGCGTCGAACGCCAGCCAAGGCGACGCCGATGCCGATGGCCAAGGCGACGCCTGCGACGCCTGCGCCAACGACGCCGACAACGACATCGATGCCGACGGCGTGTGTGGCGACGTCGACAACTGCGTCAACACGGCGAACGCCGACCAGAGCAACATCGATGGCGATGCCTTCGGTGACGCTTGCGACGATGACGATGACGGCGACGGCACCAACGACGACGCCGACAACTGCCCCAACGTCGACAACCCCGACCAAGCCGACCTCGACGGTGACGGCATCGGTGACGCCTGCGACGACGACGACGACGGCGACGGCACCAACGACGACACCGACAACTGCCCCAACGTCGACAACCCCGACCAGGCTGACCTCGACGGCGACGGCATCGGTGACGCCTGCGACGACGACGACGACGGCGACGGCACCAACGACGACACCGACAACTGCCCCAATGTCGACAACCCCGACCAAGCCGACACCGACGGCGATGGCATCGGCGACGCCTGCGACGACGACGACGATGGCGACGGCACCAACGACGACACCGACAACTGCCCCAACGTCGACAACCCCGACCAAGCCGACGCTGACGGCGACGGCATCGGCGACGCCTGCGACGACGACGACGATGGCGACGGCACCAACGACGACACCGACAACTGCGCAGCGGTTGCCAACGCCGACCAAGCCGACGCTGACGGCGACGGCATCGGCGACGCCTGCGACGCCTGCCCGAATGACGCCGCCAACGACGTTGACGGCGACGGCGTGTGTGGTGACGTCGACAGCTGTCCGCTGGTGGCCAACGTCGACCAAGACCCCAGCGTCTGTGAAGGCGACCAAGACGGCGATGGCGTGCCCGATGGCGACGACGGCGACGGTGGCACCGGTGGCGACCCCTGCACCGGCGGTGAAACCGAAAACTGCACCGACAACTGCCCGGTGGTGGTGAACCCCGACCAAGCCGACGCTGACGGCGATGGCATCGGCGACGCCTGTGACGACGACAGCGACGACGACGGCACCCCCGACGACGGCGACGACTCCGGCGACCCCACCGACAACCCCTGCACCGGTGGCGAAACCGAAAACTGCGACGACAACTGCCCGCTCGTCAGCAATCCCGACCAAGCCGACGCCGACGGCGACGGCATCGGCGACGCCTGCGACGACGACAGCGACGACGACGGTACTCCTGACGACGGCGACGACTCCGGCGACCCCACCGACAACCCCTGCACCGGCGGCGAGACCGAACACTGCGACGACAACTGCCCCCTCGTCGACAACCCCGACCAAGCCGACGCCGACGCCGACGGCATCGGCGATGCTTGCGACGCCTGCGCCAACGATGCGGCCAATGACGTCGACGGCGACGGGGTGTGTGGCGACGTTGACAACTGCCCTCTGGTCGCCAACGCCGACCAAGACGCAAGCGTGTGCGACGGCGACGAAGACGGTGATGGCGTGCCCGACGGTGGCGATGGAGATGGCGGCGACGCCCCTTGCACCGGCGGCGAAACCGAGAACTGCACCGACAACTGCCCATTGGTGGTGAACCCCGACCAAGCCGACACCGACGGCGACGGCATCGGCGACGCCTGCGACGACGACGACGACGGCGACGGCACCCCCGACGACGGCGATGGCTCCGGCGGCCCCACCGACAACCCCTGCACCGGCGGCGACGCCGAAAACTGCGATGACAACTGCCCCGATGTGCCCAACCCCGACCAAAGCGATGTGGATGGCGATGGCGTCGGTGACGTGTGCGACGACGACAGCGACGACGACGGCGTGCCCAACGATGGCGACGACACCGGCAGCGACGGCGGCGTGTCCGACGGTGGCACCTCGGGCCCCTGCACCGGCGGCGAAACCGAAAACTGCAGCGACAACTGTCCGCTGGTGGCCAACCCCGACCAGGCCGACAGCGACGGCGACGGCATCGGCGACGCCTGTGACGACGATGACGATGGCGACGGCGCCCCCGACGACGGCGACGGCTCCGGCGACCCCACCGACAATCCCTGCACCGGCGGCGAAACCGAAAACTGCGATGACAACTGCCCGGGCGTCAGCAACCCCGACCAAAGCGACGTTGACGGCGACGGCATCGGCGATGCGTGTGACGACGACGACGACGGCGATGGCGTGCCCGACGATGGCGACGGCTCCGGCGACCCCACCGACAACCCCTGCACCGGTGGCGAAACCGAAAACTGCGACGACAACTGCCCCTTCACCGACAACCCCGACCAAGCCGACACCGACGGTGACGGCGTGGGCGACGCCTGCGAAGGCGACGAAGACGGCGATGGCACCCCCGACGACGGCGACGGCAGCGGTGAGCCCGGCGACAACCCCTGCACCGGCGGCGAAACCGACAACTGCGACGACAACTGCCCAGACGTCCCGAACCCCGACCAAGCCGACCAAGACGGCGATGGCATCGGCGACGTGTGCGACGACGACGAAGACGGCGATGGCGTGCCCAACGACGGCGACGACTCCGGAACTCCGGCAGACAACCCCTGTGCCGACGGCGAAACCGAAAACTGCGACGACAACTGCCCCGACGTGGCCAACCCCGACCAGGCCGACACCGACGGCGACGGCCAGGGCGACGCCTGTGACGATGACGACGATGACGACGGCATTCCCGACGACGGCGGCGGCGGAAGCGACACGGACGGCGGCGGCACCACGCCCTGCACCGGCGGCGAAACCGAAGACTGCGCCGACAACTGCCCGCTCGTGAGCAACCCCGACCAAGCCGACCAGGACGGCGACGGCGTCGGCGACGCTTGCGACGCCTGCCCCGAGCGCGCCGAAGACGACGACGGCGAACGTGGATGCCCTGGCGACGCCATTCTCCCCGACGGCGGCATCATTGACCTCCCAGATGACGACGCGGGCACCGGCGCTGACGACGCGGGCATCCCAGACGGCGATGGTGGCGTGGACGATGGCGGCGTGGGCGACGGCGGCGTGGGCGATGGCGAACCTGAGCCCGACGTCAGCGGCGAACCCGACCCGGGCGTGAACCTCCCCGATCCCGACGACAGCGGCGTGGCCACCGACTGCTCGTGCGATGTGAGCACCGGCAGCAGCGCCCCCGCGTGGGGCATGTTGGCGGCCTTCGGCGCCGTCCTCCTGCTCCGTCGGCGACGGCGAGTCTGGAGCGCGACGCGCTAGCGCGTCTGGCGTGCTCTAGTCTTTCGGTGGAGGGGGCGCGGGCCCCCTCCCACAAGTGCTGGCAAAGCCAGACACTTGCTCCCTCCCCCCTCGCTTCGCGGCTCCCGCTGGTCGCTCGTCGACACATGAGGGTTTTGGGATGCGCTCTGGTCAGGGCCCGCGCGCTTCGCGGCGCCGGGGGCCCTGACCTTTACGACCATTTGCAGTGGATGATGACGCTGCCGACTGCTGAACGGCACCCAACTGCAAATGGTCGACGACGCCGATTTGAGCGGCACCATCGACGTTGTGTCTGAGTCGTTCGCGACGACCGCGTGCCTCACGGCGTTGTCGGCTTTGTCCACCAGGCGTACACGACCATTGCAGTGGATGACGACGCCATCGTCCGCGTTGATTGTCAGTCGTCATCGACCATTTGCGCCGCAAATGCTCGTCGGGCATTGCTCAGCAATGCCCCATGGTCGGCGATGCCTGTGGAGCAATGGCGTCGACGTCGTTGCGTGGTCATGAATGGTGCTTCTGGGATGTGACGTCGGAGCGGCTGGGCGACGTTCTCACCCCCGGTCCAAGGAGGTGAGAACCCATGCCAAGCCCCATGTCAGGGGTTAGGATGCTGCAGCTTCGGCCGATGCCAAGCACAGCGCCGGTTGGCTTTTTCGACAAGGCTGGTAGGTGCTCATCGACGACTCTCCTTGCGGGAGTCGTTTGGTTTCTGCCGGTCTTTGCGGGGCCCACGGCGTCTGTCCGACGTCCGGAGCGTGCATGTTCGAAAACAGTGTGGCCAGCGCCGAGTTCTGGGTCGGCTTTCACGCCGTCGTCGTGGTGATGCTCGCCATCGACCTCTTCGCCCAACGCGGCAGCAAAACCTTCACCACCAAAGCCGCCGCCTTCTGGTCGGCATTGTGGGTGGGCTTGTCGCTGGCGTTTTGCGGCTTCGTCTACCAGCAGTTCGGCACCACCGCCGCGCAAGAGTGGATCTCCGCCTACCTCCTCGAGAAGTCCCTCTCCGTCGACAACCTCTTTGTCTTCATGTTGGTGTTTGGCACCTTCAAAGTCGCCCAACACGACCAGCACCGCGTGTTGTTCTGGGGGATTTTCACCGCCATCTTGTTGCGCGCCGCCATGATCCTCGGCGGCGTCGCCCTCGTGCAGCAGTTTCAGTGGGTGCTCTACGGCTTCGGCGGCATTCTCATCTACACCGGCGGCAAACTTCTGCTGTACGGCGAAGACGACGAAGACGACGACCTCGAGAACAAGTGGATCGTCAAGAGCTTTCGCCGCGTGGTGCCCATGAGCGACACCTACGACGGTGCCCGCTTCACCACCGTCGTCGACGGAGCCCGCAAAGCCACCCCTTTGTTGTTGGTGCTCGTGGTCATCGAGGTCAGCGACGTCATCTTCGCCGTCGACTCCATCCCCGCGGTGTTTGGCGTCAGCAAAGACCCATTCTTGATTTACACCTCCAACATCTTCGCCATCCTCGGCTTGCGTGCGCTGTACACGCTGTTGGCCAAAGTGCTCGACGGATTGCGCTTCATCGGCCCCGCCGTGGCGCTGGTGCTGCTGTTCATCGGCGGCAAGATGATCGCCGGCCAACTCGGCTACCACGTGTCGACCGAAATCTCCCTCGGCGTCATCTGTGGTGTGCTCGGCTGCGGCGTGGCCTTCTCGCTGGTGTTCAAAGACCACGACCCCGAACTGCCGCACAGCCTCGACAGCATCAAAGAGCAAAACGACGTCGACGAAGACGCTGCCTGAACACAAACCGACTTCGTCCTCAATGTGATGGCTGCCCTTGACGACGTGCCCGCTGACCAGGCACACCGTTCACATGCGAAACAATCTCATCCTCTGCCTCTGCGTTGTTTTTTTGGCGTCGTCGTCGGCCATTGCCCAAGACGACGTCCCGCCGCCTCCCTCTGCCGTCGACACCGACGCGCCAGCGGCGAATCCCACCGCCGCCACAGACGAAGACGTGGTGCCGCCCGACGACACCGCGCCACCACCACCAGCCACACCGCCCGCGACGCTGTCGGCGATGGGGTGGGCGTCCATTGGCGCCGCCTCCTTCGCCATGGTGGGGCTGGGCATGCCCGCGGTGCTTGGCGCAGGCTTTGGCTTGGCGGTGTTGACGCAAGCCAGCCCTGTGGCGCCAGCGGTGTTTATGACCGTTGCCAGCGCCGCCGCCCTCGCCATTCCGGCCGGCGTCGGCCTGTTTGGCGCGTGGGCCTATGAGCAGTTCACCGACGACGAGATGCACCCCATTCCACCGCTGCTCGCCGCCTATGCCGCCACGGGCATCGCCGGCGCAGCCACCGCGGCTGGCTACGCAAGCATCGTCCTGGTGTCGCTGGCGACGTTGTTCACCCTCAGCGGAACCCTGGGCGATGCCCTCAACGCCACGTCCCTCGGCCTGCTGGTTGCGGCTCCCATCGGATGTGGCCTGCTCACCGCCATCGCCGTGCCCGCCGCGATGGTGCTGTGGGGCGGCACACCGAAAGCGCAGAAAGCGGCGACGTCGACGACAAACACGACGACGTCGATGCTGCTTCCGCAACGACCGACAACGGCCATGGCCTATTGAACGACGTCGACCTGAAGGTCGGCAAACGCCACTTCCAACTCGGCGCCATTGCTCAACAACAACCGGTGCAGCCAACGCTGTTGTTGATCGACGTCGAACTCATGGGCCATGACGTCGAAGGCAAAACACGCGGGCGTCCAGCCCTGCAACACCGCTTGGACGTACTTCAAACGGGCGCGGCCCACGGCGCCATCTGCGTCGAAGACGGCCTCAAATGAAACGACACCGTCATCGTCGTCGACGAGGTGGAGACGGGCGTCGTGCAAGCACACGGCCGGCGCCGACAACAATCCCTCGTCGTGCACCATGCCCAACAACAACTGGCGCATCGGCGTCGTCAGCTCCAGCTGGCGCACGTGCGCGGTGTAGCGCTCGTTCTTGCCAACGTCGTCGACGAAGAACTTCACGCCGCTGGGAACGCCGCAAAGCGATCGACGCCTGTGCCGGCCTCTGCCACAGCTTCGAGCACGCGCTCGGGCATAAAAGGCATCACCAACACCCGCTCGCCCACGGCGTCGGCAATGGCGTTGCCGATGGCGCCAGCGATGGGAATCAAGCTGGGTTCGCCCAACCCTTTGGCGCCCATGGGGCCAGCCGCCTGGCCGTCTCCCACGCCTTCGCTCTCGATGAAGACGACGTCCATGTCGGGCGCGTCCAACGCCGACGGGATGATGTAGTCGGTGAAGTTGTTGTTGCGGATGACGCCGTCGGTCTGTGCGAACCGCTCCATCAAGGCGTAGCCCATGCCTTGCACGATGCCGCCCTCGACTTGGCCAGCTGCACCTTCGGGGAAGATGGCTTTGCCGACGTCATGGCAGGCCACGACCTTGTGCACACGGGTGCGTCCGGTGAGGGTGTCGACCTCGACGACGGCGATTTGCGTGGCGTAGGCGTAGGCCGAATAGGGCTGGCCTTGGCCGGTGTCGACGTTCCACGTTTTGCGCGGCGGCGCGTACCAGCCGGCCTTCATCAGGTGCCGTTTCTCGACGTAGGCGGCGCTCACCACCTCTTCAAACGTCACCTTCTTTGCTCCGCCTTTGGTGGCGAACACCTTGCCTTTGTCGAAGGTGACGGCGGCTTTGCCTTTGAGGCCCAACAGCTTGCGGGCGACGGGCTCGAGTTCTTCTTTCAGCTGACGGCAGCCGTCGACGGTGGCTTGGCCGCTCATGGTCGTGGTGCGGCTGGCGACGGTGGGGCCTGAGTCGGGCACGAGGTCGGTGTCGGTGGCTTTGACGCGCACGCGCTCGTATTCGACCCCCAAACAGTCGGCCGCGATTTGCGCGATGACCGTCACCATGCCCTGCCCCATCTCGGTGTTGCCGACGCTGACGGAGACACTGCCGTCTTTGTGGGCCTGCACGAGCGAGCCGGCGCCCTCGAGAAACTGTCCTCCAGCGTGCAAGCAGCAGCCGTAGCTGATGGTGCTGATGCCGACGCCAAGACGCGTGCGCAGGTTCTTCGCGTTGTGCGCCTCGGCGCGCTTCTTCACGCCGGCGTAATCGAGCCGTTTCACGGCTTGGGCGAGGGTGTCTTGGGCCTCGACGGGAGCGGGCAGCTTCTCCCCGGTGGGCGCCACGTCGCCCGCGACGAGCAGGTTCTTCTGCCGAATCTCGACAGGAGACATGCCCAGCTTCTTCGCCAGCTCATCCATCTGGCTTTCGGTGGCGACGGCGACTTGCGGATGGCCAAAGCCCCTGAAGGCGCCTGAGAACGCATTGCAGGTGTACACGGTGTGCGTGTCGACGCGGACATGCGGCACGCGATACGGCCCAATCGACGACGCGTTGCCACGGTCGGCCACCACGGCGGCGAGGCCCAAATAGGCGCCCGCGTCGAGGTAGAGGTCGATGTCGACAAAGGTCAGCGTGCCGTCTTTTTTGGCGCCGATGCGGTGCTTGATGCGCTGCGCTTCGCGCTTCGAGGAGTACGCCAGGTCTTCCTCGCGGTTCATGATGAGCTTCACCGGCCGGCCGGTCTTCTGCGCCAACAACGCCGCGCACGCCGCCGGCTCCGATGGGTAGTCTTCTTTGCCGCCAAACGCGCCGCCGGTGACGGTTTGCACGACGCGCACCATGTTCATGGGCAGCGCCAACAAGTTGCAGATGGCCTCTTGCACATAGAACGGGCACTGCATCGAGCCGTACAACGTGATGGCGCCGTCTTTTTCGGGCACGGCCACGCAGCCTTGGGTCTCGAGGTAGGCGTGCTCTTGCATGCCGATGTCGAAGACCGCTTCGACGACGACGTCGGCTTGCTGTTCGCCCTTGTTGACGTCGCCTTTGTACACGCAGCCTTTGGCGGCGAGGTTCTTGGTCTTGTGCTTTTCATGCAGCACAGGGGCGCCCTTTTTCAGAGCGTCTTCGACGTCAAACACGCCGTGCAACACGCGGTAGTTGCCGTCGACCAGCGCGGCGGCATCCCGGGCTTGTTTGGCGGTGTCGGCGGCGATGATGGCCAAACGGTCACCACGCCAGCGCACTTTGTCGGTGGCAAGGAGCGGTTGGTCGTTGGAGGCCACGGCGATCATGTTGTCGCCCGGCACATCCGCCGCCGTCATCACAGCGTGCACGCCCGCCGCTTGCCGGGCCGCCGTGACGTCGACGCCGTCGAGGTAGGCGTGGGGGTGCGCACTCGTCGCCACCGCCGCATGCAGCATGCCAGGGAACACCAAGTCGTCGGCATACAACGCCGAGCCGTCCACCTTGTCGAGGCCGTCTTTGCGCGCGACGTGCTCCCCCAACCCCGACGACGACGCCGTACGTTTGGGTTGGTCTTTGGTGCGACGCAGTTTGCGTGGTTTGTCGAGGTTGGTCTTCTTGGCCGTCGTAGTTCCCATGGGCGAGAACCTAGCACGAAGTCTGCGCCAATGGCCTGTTCACGTCGTCACGCGGTCGAATTCAACTCAGCGCATTGCCACCATGCCCTGCGGCAGCTTGGCGGCGATGAACACCACATACACCGACCACGACGCACCGTCTGGCTTGTAGACGGCGACGCCGACGCCCATGTCGACGCTCTTGGCGTTCTTGAACTTGGCCGGCCATGGGATGTCTTTGAAGTCGCGCACCACGAACACCTGTCCGTGCAGGTTCTGCTGCTCAGCTTGGGCGGCTCTGTTGATCGACGACTGCACGATGACGTCGAGGTGCTCTCCTGCTTCGAGCCGTTGCGCCGCCTCCGTCATCACCCGCTCGGCGCGCGCCAGCTTGCCGACGCTGCCGCTGCCGTCGCCGCGGGCGGCGAGCAAGCTCTTCTCGATCTGCGCCCGCTCGTCGTCGACGTCACGCTCGCCAAAGGTGGCCCAGCCGGCAAAGACCACGGCCGACATCTTGCTTTTGGCGTCTTGCACCGTGCCCACGGCCATGGTGTTGGTGTCGGGGTTGAGCAGCACCCGCCGCGCGGTGGGCATGCTGAGCGAGCGGTTCACCAGCTGTGCCGGCGACGCCTGCAGGCCGAAGCCATACACCCACGAGATTTCGCCCGACCGAATGGCGGCGCCCTCGACGTCCCAGCCGGCCAGCAGACCCAGCGTCAGCTTGTCGGCGACGTTCTTGTCGAGCTTGCCCAACAGCACGTCGTGAAAGAACGGCCCCGCCGCTTTGTTGAACACGTCGCTCTGTTTCGGCTGAAAGCTCAACGCCGACCGCGACAGTTTCGCCCGCACTTGGTTCACGCCCTCGACAAACAGCGCGTTGACCCCGCGACCGTCGTCGTCGGGCAACTCGGCGACGTATTGAAACGGAGAGAACTCAGTGACCTCTTTGCCACTCGGCCGCAACATGGTGCGCATGAACACGGTGCTCATGACGCGTCCTTCTTCGAGCAAGACACCTTCAAGCTCGGCGAGGTCGTCGTTGACGTCGACGGGGCAGTGCGCCGAAAACCTGGGGAGCGGAACATCGTCCATGCGGCAGTACGCCACCTCATAGGCCCCTTTGTTCACCAGCATCACCACTTCTTTCAGACGCGCCACCCCCGCCGCCGGCAGCACTTCTCCTTCGATGTGCACATCGCCCGCGTCGTCGGCCGCCCGCTTGTAGACCTGCAACGTCGCCAGGGGACGCATGCGCACCGCGAGAAACTCGGCGTGGTCGCCGATGCGGGTGAACGTCAACCCCACCTCGTCCCTCGACGTCAGGTTCGCGCTCTTCATGAATTTCTGAAAGTCGCCCGCCCACTGCTTGAAGATTTCGTCGTCGGGAACCTTCGCTGGCACCTTGCCACCAAAACTCATGAAGTTCGCCGTGGGCGCCTGTGCCCCACACAACCCCATCAAAAACTGCGTGGTGCGCTTGGTCAGCGTCGTCGCTGGCTTTTTGCCCTTCAACGCCATGGCGTGCCGCACCAAACACTGCCCGGCTTCGGTCAGCTGCAAAGACGGCACCGCCTCTTGGGCCAACTTCTGCGCCCGCGTCGTCGGCGATGCTTTGTGGCCCGCCTCCATCGGCAACGCCGACACCGCAAATCGAGCGTGGTCGTCGACGTCGGGCAACACCAATGGCGGCACTTCCTCGGTCGCCTGCAACAGCGACGTCAGCTCCGCCTGCGACGGAAACGACGTCTGCGGCTTCAACACGTCAGGCTGCTCCGCGGGCGTCACCACCTTCGGCGTGGGCTTCGTGGTGGCACACGCGGCCACCCACATGGCGGCGATGGCGATTGCCGAGATGCTCAGCTGTGGGCGACGCATGCGACCTCCTCCGTCGACGACGGCAGGTGTCGACACCGGTCGGCTAGCAAGCAGAGCACGCCACGCCAATCCCTTGTGCTTCGGATGCAAACCCGTCCAGTCGTGCGCCGATGGCGAATGACCCGTCGGATGACGGGGCCGTCGTTGCTCCGGCCCTCAGACGACCTAGACTGGTCCCATGGCCCCTTTGAAGTCCTCTGCGCATGTTCCGTCTGGTGACGAAGCCGACGTCATCGTCTCTTTGCCGCGCCCTCTGAAGCACTTGCTCAAGAGCCTTGCAGCCGTTCTCTTTGCGCCGGTGATGCTCGCCGTCGTCTTCGTTTTTCGACTCGAGATCCCCGACGTCATCTTCATGGTCGCCAGCAGTGTGGCGGGCGTGTTGATCGTCGCCAGCGTCGCGGGGCTCTTCAAAGCCATCTTTGCCACGTCGCAAGTTCAGCTCTCGCAAGGCGAGCTCTTTTTCGTGCAGGGCCCCCTCCCGCTGTTGCACCGCACTTTCACCATTGATGTGCAGGATGTCGACGCCATCGTCACCCGCACCGATGCCAGCATCACCAGCGACGAGCACGGACGACGCAGCACCAACCACCGCCACAGCGTCGTCGTGCGCCATCGGTCGGGCAAAGAGACGGCTGTGTTTTCGCACCTCGACAACCGCAGCCAGGGCGACCACGTCGTCAACGCGGTTCGCGAGGCGATTGCGTCCTTCAAAGCCAAATAGAGGCGCGGCCCCATCAAACGACACCCGTTGGTCGCAGCGAAACATGCGCCATGTGGCCCTTCGGCAAACCCATCCTCGACGACGTCGCTCGCCCATGGCGAGCGGTTCGCCCATCGCAGATTGGGCGGGTTCTCCGGAAGACTTGGTTTTCGTGCTCCGTTTGAAGAGCTCACAGTCGTCATCGACCCCATGAAGGGGCCCGTCCCCTCCAACAATCCCAACCCCTAAGCGAGGCGGTCCGCGAAGCGAGGGGGGAGTGAGCGAGCGTCTGGCTTTGCCAGCGTTTGCGAGAGGGGGCCCCCGCCCCCTCTTCAACAATGAGCAAAGTTCAAAAGAAGAAGGCTCCCAATGGGAGCCTTTTCTTTAGAACTTGTCGAAGCGGATGTTTTCGTCTTCGACGCCGAGCTCGTGGAGCATGTCGACGACGGCGTCGATCATCATCGGCGGACCACAGAGGTAGTACTCGATCTCGGTGGGGTCTTCGTGGTCTTTCAAGTAGTTGTCGAGGGCAACTTGGTGGATGAAGCCGGTGGGGCCTTCCCAGTTGTCTTCGGGCTGGGCGTCCGAGAGCGCCAGCGTGTACTTGAAGTTTTCGAAGTCCTTCTCGATGTCCAAGAAGTCCTGCATGTAGAAGTTCTCTTTCAGCGACCGGGCGCCGTAGAAGAAGTTCACTTTGCGGTTGGTCTTCTCGGTGTGGAAAAGGTGGAAGATGTGCGAGCGCATCGGCGCCATGCCGGCACCACCGCCGATGTAGACCATCTCTTTGTCGGAGTCTTCGTTGATGAAGAATTCGCCGTAGGGGCCCGAGAAGGTGACCTTGTCGCCCTCTTTGAGGGTGAAGATCCACGACGAGCACATGCCGGGGGGGATGCCTTCAGAACGCGGCGGTGGGTTGGCAAAGCGGATGGTGGTCATCACTTTGTTGCCCTCAGCCGGGTGGTTGGCCATGGAGTACGCGCGGATGGTGCCTTCAGGAACGGTGACTTCGTAGTCCCACATCTTGAAGTTGTCCCAGGCCTCTCGGTACTCCTCGTTGACGGTGAAGTCTTTCGAGCGGTAGGTGCCAGGCGGCACTTCCCACTGGATGTATCCGCCAGCTTTGAAGTTGAGGATTTCGCCGTCGTCGATGGTGACGTTGGTGGCTTTGATGAACGAGGCCACGTTGTCGTTCGACTCGACGGTGCCGGTGTAGCGCTTGATGGAGAAAATCTCATCGGGCACGGCGATGTTCATGTTTTCGCGCACCTTCACCTGGCAGGCGAGGCGTTGACCTTGCTTGGCTTCGCCGCGGCTGATGTGGCCGGTTTCGGTGGGCAGGATGTCGCCGCCCCCTTCGAAAACCTTGCACTTGCACATGGCGCAAGTGCCACCACCACCACAGGCGGAGGGGATGAAGATCTTCTCGTTGGCCAACGCGGTGAGCAAGGTGCCACCGGCGGGGACTTCGACGGTCTTCTCGTCGTTGATGAGGATCTTCACGTTGCCTTGGGGCACCAGTTTCTTCTCCGCCAGGATGAGGGCGAAGGTGAGAATCATGATGATGGACGCGAATACGGCGATGCTGGTGATGACGGTGATCATGACCGAATCTCCATCTTGAGTTCCACGGGCTCAGCTGGGTCTGCTGCTGTGGATGCCGAGGTTCGAGCAGACGAGAACACGCCTGCCCGAGAATAGGGGAACGTCAGGGCGCAGCCTGGGCAACTTGATCTGTCGCTGCAGGTGCAGCAACCGCAGCTTGTTTGTCGTCGGCGCCCTCTTCTTTCTTGAGGTTGATGCCGGCGAAACACATGAAACCCATGGCCATGAGGCCGGTGGTGATCATGGTGATGCCGAGGCCTTCAAGGCCAGGAGGCAAGCTGCTGTAGGTGAGCTTCTCGCGAATGGCGGCCATGGCGGCAATCGCCAACCACCAGCCGATGCCGGAGCTGATGCCGAACACCGTCGACTCGGTCAGCGAGTAGCTGCGCTCGACGAGGAACAAGCTGACGCCGAGGATGGCGCAGTTCACAGCGATGAGCGGCAAGAAGATGCCCAGCGCGTTGTACAGCGAGCTGGAGACCTTTTCGATGATCATCTCGACCAACTGCACCATGGCGGCGATGACCGCGATGAAGCAGATGAAGCGCAAGAAGCTGAGGTCTTCTTTGGCGAGGTCAGGCGAGATCCACGCGAGGGCGCCTGGCTCGAGGAGAAAGTTGTTGATGGCCCAGTTCACCGGTGCGGTGAAGCCCGACACGAAGACGACGGCGATGCCGAGGCCCATGGCGGTGTCGACCTTTTTGGAGACGGCCAAGAAGGAGCACATCCCCAAGAAGTTCGCGAGGAGAATGTTCTCGATGAAGATCGACGTCGTCGCCAGTCCGAGGAGTTCTTGCATGATGGTCTCCCTTACTCGCCGTTGGCGCCACCGAGGGCCTTGGACCCCCAGATGAGAAGGCCGAGCAGGATGAAGGCGGCGGGCGCCAGCACCATGAGGCCGTTGTTGACGTAGCCGGCGGAGTAGGCGGCTTCGGGAATGAGTTTGAATCCGAGGAGCTCGCCTTTGCCGAACACTTCACGTGCGGCAGCGACGGCGACCAGCACCCAGGTGTATCCAAGGGAGTTGCCAATGGCGTCCCACAGCGCAGGCACCGGCGGGTTGCCCATGGCGAACGCTTCGGCGCGGCCGAGGATGATGCAGTTGGTGATGATGAGACCCACGAACACCGAGAGCTGCTTGGCGACGTCGAAGAGGTAGGCCTGCAACACCTGGTCGACGACGATCACCAGCGTCGACACCACGCTCAACTGCACGATGATGCGGATGCGGGTGGGGATGAGGTTGCGAATCAGCGAGATGATGACGTTGGAGCCCGAGAGCACCGCCGTCACTGCCGCACCCATCACCAGCGCGTTCTTGATGTTCACCGTCACCGCCAGTGCGGAGCAGATGCCGAGCACTTGGTAGGCGACGGGGTTGTTTTGCCAAGAGGCTTCTTTGATTTGCTTGGCGACGCTCATTTCGACGCTCCGGCACCAGCAGCTGGGGCAGCGGCTGGAGCAGCAGGTTGGGCGGGAGCAGCGGCAGGCGCAGCGGCTTTGTCAGCTGGGGCGGCAGCGGCCTTGTCGGCGTCGGCCGGCTTGGCCTCGGCAGGTTTGGCGTCGGCAGGCGCAGCACCAGCGTCGGCGGCAGGAGCGGCCACACCCGCGTCGCCAGCAGCGGCGGGCGCTTCTTCGACGGGCGCGGGAGCTGGCTTCGGCGCAGGGGCGGGTGCCGCTTTGGCGGAGCCGCCGGCCTTCAGCTGGCTGAAGAACGGACCGTAAGGCTTGGGGCCGGTGGTCATCATCTTCATGACGCCGTTGCCGGTGAGGGTGGCCCCCGACATGCCGTCGACCATGTGGGCTTCGTTGCCTTTGTAGTCGGGCTGGTCTTTGGCGAGGCCTTTGGCGACCTTGATGCCGACGAACTTCTTGCCCTTGTAGAGCTTCTTGCCGACGAAGTTGTTGAGGAACCACTCGGCCTCAATCTCGGCGCCAAGCCCGGGGGTTTCGCCGTGCTTGTAGTAGGTGACGCCCACGATCTCGTCGCCGTTGGGCTTGAGCGCCAAGTAGCCGTACAGCGTCGACCACAGACCTTTGCCGGTGAAGGGCAAAGCGTACGCTTCTTGGCCGTCGGTGCGCTTGTACAGCGCCAACTCTTTGGCCTTGGGCGACTCGCCCTTTTGCACCTTGGCGTCGAGGGCCGAGATGGCTTTGCCGTCGACGATCTTGCCGGAGGCAGCGTCGATGACCAGCTCTTGCACGCCCGACTTGTACTTGCTGGTGACCCCAGCAGCGTCGAGCTTGCCGACCTCATCCTTTTTCCAGCCGAGGGCCACGAGGATGTTCTTTTGACGGTCGATGACTCGGTTTTGCTCTTGCTTCTCTTTCAGTGCCGAGGAGACACCAGAGAGAAGCAGGGAGCAGACCACGCAGATGGCGGCCGCGAATCCGACGACGTACCCGTTACTCTGCATTGGGGAATCTCCGTTTGAGGGCGGCTTGCACCACGTAGTGATCGACCAGCGGGGCGAACACGTTCATGAAGAGAATGGCGAGCATCATCCCCTCGGGGTAGGCGGGGTTGATGGTGCGGATGATGATGCACAAGACGCCGATCAAGAAGCCGTAGATCCACTTCGAGGTCTTGTGGAAGGGGCTCGACACGGGGTCGGTGGCCATGAAGATGGCGCCGAGGGCGAAGCCCCCCATGATGAGGTGCTCGTGGGCGGGCAGGCTGAAGAACTCGGGGCTGGATTTGCCAGCGGCGAGGTTCATCACGAAGGCCATCACGAAACCGCCGATGAAGGTGCCAGCGATGGTGCGCCAGGAGCCGACACCGGTGATGAGCAAGATGACCAGGCCGAGCAGCAGGGCCAACGTCGACACTTCGCCGATGGAGCCGGGGATGTTGCCGAGGAACATGTCTTGCGCCGACCAGGTCTTGTGCAGCACCTCGATGCTCTTCACGCCCGGCTCGTTGACCGCGGCGACGGCCAGCGGGGTGGCGCCGGAGAAGGCGTCGGGGACGACAGCGGAGCCGGCGTTCATCTTGTCGATGAAGGCGCTGATCTTGTCGGCGGGAATGGTGGTTTGCCAGTTGGCCACAATCTTGTCGGCGCCGTTTTCGACGACCTTCTTGAAGGGGCGGGCGATCCACACGTCGCCGGACATTTGTGCCGGATAGGCGAAGAACAAGAACGCGCGGCCGACGAGGGCGGGGTTCAGGATGTTCATGCCGGTGCCGCCGAAGACCTCTTTGCCGATGACGACGGCGAAGCTCACGCCGAGCACCAACTGCCACCACGGAATGGTGGGCGGCACGATCATCACGATGAGCGGGGCCGACACCAAGAAGCCCTCAGCCACTTCGTGGCCCCGGAGCTGGGCGAAGAGGCCCTCCCAAAAGCCGCCGGTGAGCAGCACGATGATGGCGATGGGCAGCACGTGCACGGCGCCTTCGATGAAGCACGCCACAACGCCAGCGTCGGTGATGCCGATGGACCCGTAGGAGTTGCGGCCCACGTTGTACATGCCGAAGATCATCGCCGGCATGAGCGCCATGGTCACGGTGATCATCACGCGCTTGAGGTCGGTGGCGTCACGGGCATGGGGCGCTCTGTGGGTCACCTCGGGCACCTTGCGGATGCCTGCGTCGGTGGCCGAGATCAGCGCGCCGTTGGGGGGAAGGCCGAAGGGGCTCTTCTTGTTCTTGGCGAGTTCCAAAAGGGTGTCTAGCAGTTTGTGCATGTGCCTTACCCTTCCTTCTTGATGAGCGCTTTGCCGTCGCTGATGATTTGCGTGAGCTCAATCTTCGACGGGCAAACAAACGTGCAGAGGCCGCAGTCGGTGCAGTCGATGACCCCGACTTGCTCCATTTTTTCGATGTCGCCAGACAAGGCGGCTTTGAACACAATGTTCGGCATGAGGTCGGTGGGGCAAACGTCGATGCACTTGGCGCATTGGATGCAGGCGCGGTGCTCGCCGTTGTTCGACGTGGTGACCTCGTATTCTTTGTCACCACCGAGGAGGCCGGAGGGCCAAAGACGGTGCAACGAGAAGGCTTCCATGCCGAGGCGCACAAAGTGCAACAAGGTGCGCTCGCGGTCTTCTTTCATGACCTGCACGGCGGAGTCGTAGGGGCTGAGGTAGTCGTCAGCGCCGACGGTGAGGCCAGTCAGGATGCCGCCCGCGATGAGGCGGGTGTCTTCGGCGACGTCTTGGCTGAGGAGGTCGGACACTTTGAGACCGATGTGGCCTTTGAAGTGCTTTTTGTCGTTGGCGCCGTCGCCACCGAGGCAGTAGGTGCGCTCGGTGCGCACGGTGCCTTCTAAGAAGAGGTGGCCGATGTCGATGACGTCTTCGGCTTTGAGGCCGGCGGCGACTTGGCCCTTCTTCAAGCGCTCGGTGTAGTAGACCTGCACGCCGGTGTTTTCGGCGGGGTATTTGTTTTGCAGTTGCTTCTGCGTGACGCCGGTGACCGAGCTGGCGGCCGAAGGCACCTTCTGCCCGTCGACGGTGACCAGGTAGGTCTTGCCGAGGGGGATTTGCTTCAGCACTTCGAGGCCGGCGGCGAAGAACTCTTCGTTGCCTTGCAGCACGACTTCGACCGACGGCAGGTGGGGCTCGGTGGCGCAGGCCGACACGTACAGCGACTGAATGACGTCGGGGACGGGCGGTTCGCTGTGCTCGTCGGGTGCCGGCGGTTGGTAGCCGGGCACAGGGGCGATTTCATTGGAGGGGTACGCCATCAGGCGGTGCCACAGACCGGCTTCGATGAGCTTCTCGACGACTTTTTCGCGGCCGAGGCCGGCGAGAGCGCCGCGCTCGTGGGAGCCGAAGTCTTTGGCGTCGTCACCGGCGAGTTCGATGACCACGGCGTCGAGTCGACGACGGGGGCCATATTGAATCTCTTTGATGGTGCCCGAAGCAGGAGCGGTGAACGTGATGTTCGGGTTGCGCTTGTGCTCGACGATGAGGTCGCCGCGCTTGACGGTGTCGCCTTCTTTGACCTTCATGCGGGCCTTGAGGCCTTCGATGCCGCGAGGGGCAAACGCGACGGTCTTGGGCGCTTCACGGTTGGCGCACTCGGAGGAGGGGCGGTGTTTGAGCCGGAATCGGTGTCCGCCTTGGATGCGAATCGCTTCCATGCCGGTCTCCCATCTGACGACGCTCATGGGGGCGTCGGGGGTGGGGCGCCATGATCACGGGGAGTGTGATGTGGCGCATCTTGCGGGCCCTCCTATACCGCTGAAAAAGCCGCCGCCAGTGGAAACGGGGTGAAACAGAAAAAAAGACATCGGTGTGGGGGCGATTCGGGAATAGCGACTTTAGACCCGCCGTGCAGCCTCTCGTCGTCACGCGGATGCAGCAAAGACGCCTCCCTCTGATGTGACGGAGGCGTTTGCTTTTCGACCAGGTTGGGCGGCTGCAAGCGGGTGAAGCACCCGCTCTCGGCTGCGGTTGGATCTCGGGTCTGGGCTTGACACAGGACGAAGTCGCCCATAAAAATAAACAAGTTCACTTTTAAAAGGAGCGAACATGACCCTCGCCACAGTCGCCGACACCATCGAACACCGAGCCGCCGCATACGCCGCACTTCCGGTGTTCACCGCCTTTCGCGACGACGTCATCGACGTCGAGCGGTTCCCGCGATTTCTCAAAGAACAGGCCATGGCCGCGCGCTGGTTTCAGGACCTGATCTGGGCCCTCACCGACATCCCAGAAGGCCCGCTTGCCGCATTTGCGGCCGCCCACGGCAAAGCCGACAGCGGACACCACAAGTGGATGGCCCACGACTTGGCCGCGTTCGGGCTTGGCGGCATGTCTGAAGACGATTGGTTCGCCTTCGACAAACTGCACTCCCGCGTGCAGCTGTCGCGCATCCTGGCGCGCAGCCACCAGGCGACAGACGACGAACGGTTGGTGATGTTGTGCTGCCTTGAAGCGGCGGGCGAGGTCACGCTGGGGACGCTCAACGCCTATGTGCACCGCCACGGCCTCCTGCAGCAGACGCACTACCTCGGCGACGCGCACGTGCGTGTCGAAGAGCGGCAGGCGCAGGCGATTGCCGAAGCGGTGGCTCCGGCGATGGCCTCGACGTCGTCTGACCTTCTCGACCTCGTTGATCTGGTGTTCGACGCGCTGTCGCGGATGTTCACCGATGGCGGCCTTCGGCACTACCCCGAGCTGCTGTCGCCTCAGTTGCAGGTGGGAGGTGCAGCATGAGTGCTCCCATGGCAATGCCAGTGTCGTCATCGTCGGTCGGCGTCGATGACGTCGTGGCTGAGGTGCTGTGGCTCGCGCAGCATCGACATGTTCCTTTGCACGACGTACGCGCGACTTTGGAGCAGGTGCGGCCGTGGCTGTCGTCGTACGCCGAGTGGGTGCTCACCGAAGATGGCTTCGAGATCATCACCGGCGGCGTCGGACCGCGCGCGCGTCAGGCGGTGTGTGACATTGCTGCCTCTGCGGGCTTGTCGTCGTCGTCCGTTCGGTTTTTTCGTGCGGTGGCTGAGGCCTGTCCAGACGTCATGGTCGGGGTCAAAGTGCCGTTCACGTCGAACCACAGCGCCCCGACCTCGCCGACGGCGTATGTGCGAACCGCCCTGGCGAAAGACGACGCACGTCAGGTGTTGAAACGGGCCGCAGCGCGCGCCGGATGGTCGTTTCAGCCGGGCGACGTCGTCGACGAACATCCGTCGTGCGACACGCTGTATGGAATCGGCGTTGTTGACGACGATGGCGCGCCCATGTTGAAGACCTATGTGCTGCAGGAGGTGGGCGACGACGTCGCCTTTGTCAGCTTGCGCCTCAACGCAGCAGGCTTGCACCATGCGCACAAAGAATACGCGGCCGACGTCGAGGTGAAGACGTTGCAAGCCTCGCCTCTTTGGGGGGCCGCGTTGACGTGGATGCAGGGCGCGCTCGGCATTGACACCGTCGGCCACGTCGGCCGTGAAGTCTGCGCCCACCGCGCTGACCGCTGGAAAATCTATGTCGAGCGCATCGGCCGCATCGCCACCGACAGGAGCTTGCGATGACCGCGGCAGATCGCGTCCTGGCCGGCCCCCTGGTGCAGGCGCAGCGTCGGAGGGCGGTCGCCGCGGCTCTGCTGCACCTGCGGCCGCAAGCGTTTGTGCCCACGTATCTCATGGCGCTCAGTGGGTACGCCCTGAGCCCGTTGAAGGGCGCCCGGGGCATGGTGTTGGAGCTGGTGGTGCTGTTTGTCGTGCACAGCGTGCTTCTGTGGGGCGGCACCAACGCGTTCAACACCGGCGAGGATGGCGACGACGGTCCGCTGTCGTTGTTGGCCCACCCGCCAGCCTCACCCCCGTGGTTGTCGACGTTTGGGTTGGTGGTGAAAGGCGCGGCCGTCGTCTTGGCCTGTTGGTGGTCGGCGACAACGGGGTTGCTCGTCGCTGTTGCTGCGATGTGGTCGTACGCCTACTCGCAACGCCGTCATCGATGGCGTCGATTGAAAGACATTCCAGGCGCCGACCTTGCCACCAACGCGTTGGGATGTGGCTTGGGCAGCGTGTTGTTGGGCTACGTGATCACCGGCGCCCCCCTGTCGTTCAACGTCGTCGTCGTCGGACTGGGGTTTTCGGCCGCGATGGCCGGCGGCACGCCGACGGCCCAGATCTTTCAGCTTGCAAAGCACGACGACATCACCACCCAGCCCAACTGGTGCACGCTTGTGGGCCCGGCGCGCGTGCTTCGTTTGACGCCCCTGTGGTTCGGGGTGCACGTGTTGCTGCTGGAGTGGGCTTCGCCGGTGTTGTCATCGGTGTCGTCGACGACGTCGGCGCTGGGGGTCGCGCTCACCCTGGGCTGGATGGCGCCGATGGTCGCGGCGGCCCTACACGCTCTATGGTGGGCCCGCGCGCCGTACGTCAACGGACTGCCGCGCATGACGCGTCAGCTTGCCATGATGATGCTCAGTCAGTTGTGCTGGACGGCTTTGGTCTGGCTGCAGTACGACGGCGGGGTTCGTTCGTTCTCTCTTTCGTTGGTGTAACGCATGCCCCGTGGCCCCTCTGTCAAAAGCGAGAAAACACGTCGACGCATCTACGATGCCGCGTTGAAGCTGTTCGAAGAACAGGGGTTTTCGAAGACCACCATGCGCGACATCGCGCAAGCGGCTGGCACCAGCCCGGGATTGGCCTACCGGTACTTTGCCCGCAAACAAGACCTGGTCTTCGACCTGTACGCGTCGCTGGCGGTGCAACTCGAACGGCGGATGCTGGATGTCCCGGATGTCGATGTCGCCGCGCGCTTCGCCTTTCTCATGCAGCAGAAGCTTGAGTTGTTGCGTCCGCATCGTCGTGCATTGTCCGGGTTGGTGGCGGCCGCGCTCGACCCTGAAGATGCGTTGGGTGTGCTGTCGCCGCAGTCTTCGGCGGTTCGCCAGCATGTCCTGCAAGTCGTGCGGGACGACGTCATTGAGTTTGTCGACGTCAACGAAGAAACGCGGGCGTCCCTTGCGGCCACCTTCTACATGCTGCACCTGTTGGTGATCTTGTTTTGGGTGCACGACAAAAGCGAAGGGCAATCGCGCACCGATGACGTTGTCGACTTGCTGACGCGGGGGATTCGGTGGGCGCTGCCGTTTGTGCACACCACTGCCGTGCAAAAAGGCATGCGTGCGGTGCTTGGGATGCTCGACGTGGGCGCCCCTGTCGATGCCAGTGACGACGACAACGACGCCCCCCAACCCTGACCGCCTCCACTGCGCCGCCAACGCAAAACACCCGCCGCGGCGTTTGCCTGGGCAGGTGTTTGCGAGTTGGGCGGCATGCCGACGTTAGGCGGCCAAACCCGATGGAGGCGTGGTGCCCATGGGTGGCGTGGTGCCGTCGTTGGGTGCCGTCATTGCGGCCATCTCGCCTTCGATGAGACGAAGCTCTTGGGCTTGGCGAGCGCGTTGTTCGTCGACGAGCGCTTGCGCCGTCTCTTGTTTGCCGCAGGCCTTGAGCAGACGGTAGTGCGAGGCCACGGCGCCGAAGAACGAGGGGTTCTCGTGGTAGGGGATGCCGAACTCGGCGGCGGTCTCTTTCACGATGGGCGCAATCTTCGGGTAGTGAATGTGGCAGACCTTGGGGAAGAGGTGGTGCTCGACTTGGTGGTCGAGGCCGCCCACCACGAAGTTGATGAGCTTGTTGCCGCCGCCGAAGTTGGCGGTGGTGCGCAGTTGGTGCTCGGCCCATCCGTAGGGAAGTTTGTGGGCGTCGTCGTCGGACTCGATGGGGAACTCAGGGCCGGTGACGACGTGCGCGAGTTGGAAGACCACCGCGAGGGTCAGGCCGGCGACCATGTTGGCGGCGGCGTAAGCGATGGCGATCTCCCACCAGGCGTAGGGGGTGAACAGCAGCGGGGCGACCGCGAAGAGGCTGAAGTGACCGGCTTTGCCGATGAGCAGGTAGAGGAATTCTTTGGCGGGCGGACGCTTGCCGGTGCGAGGGTCGGGGGTGACGATCATCATCCAGTCTTTTTGAAAGACCCAGGCGAAGGTGGCGAAGGAGTACAGCGGCCAGGTGTAGATGTGCTGGAAGCGGTGAAACCAAAACACGCGATCGGGCTGGGGGTAGAGCCGGATGAAGGGGCCAGGCTCGATGTCGGTGTCGTTGCCCTCGATGTTTGTGTAGGTGTGGTGCATGAAGTTGTGCTGCAGCGACCAGATGCTGGAGCACGCGCCCATGATGTCGAACGTCCAGTGCAGGGTGCGGTTGACCCATTTGTTCGACGAGTAGGAGTTGTGAATGGCGTCGTGCCCGATGTTGAAACCGATGGCGGCGACGTTGAACCCCACCCCGAGCCACAACGCAAAGCTGCCCCACTTGCCGGCGACACCGGAAAGCGCGCCAAAGTAGCAAACGGCTGCTGAGGTGAGCCAGAAGAGTGTTTTGAACTTCATGGCGGCGTTGGCGTGCCGCTCGATGTTGTTGTCGTCGAAGTACGCGTCGACGCGCGACTTCAGCTCTTTGTGGAATTCAGCGTTGCGTTTCTTGGCGAAGGAGACTTTGTGGAATGTATCGAGAATGGGAGCTCCCTCTGAAGAGGTCTGCGAGCAAAGCGCTCAAGGTAGTTGTGGTGCTTTTAACGTCGTCGCGCAAGGGAGCACTTGAGAGTTGGTCGTCGTGTGAAGACGGTGTGTCAGGGGCAAATCACCCCGAAATGCGGGTGTACTTCTGACTTTTGCCCCGAAACAGTGAGAAATGGACCTGTTTGAAGGCCGGTTTCAGGGCTGAAAGCGGTACCCCAGCCCTCGCACTGTTTGAAAATGCACGGGCGATTCAGGATCTTTTTCGAGTTTTTTGCGCAGGCTGACGACGAAGTTGTCGACGGTGCGAGCGGTGCCCTCGTAGTCGAGGCCCCAGGCGCCTTCGAGCAGGGCGTCGCGCGACAGCGCTCGGTTGGGGTGGCCCACCAAGAAGAGGAGAAGGTTCATCTCGCGGGGGGAGAGCACCACGTCTTCGCCGTCTTTTTTCACGTGGCGGGCGCGGCGGTCGACGGTGATGCCGCCGAAGGAGATTTCTTCGGGGAAGGCTTCGCGTTGACGTCGCAGCACGGCGTGGATGCGGGCGATGAGCTCTTGCAGGCCAAACGGCTTTTGCACGTAGTCGTCGGCGCCGAGGTCGAGGCCCAAGACTTTGTCTTCTTCTTGGCCCTTGGCGGTGAGCATGATGATGCCCGCGCGGGAGCCGCGTCGACGCAGTTCGCGCAGCACCTCAAAGCCGTTCATCTCGGGGAGCATGACGTCGAGGAGGATGAGGTCGGGCACGTCGCCCAGGGCGGAGCGCAGACCGGCTTCGCCGTCGGTGGCCACCCGCACGTCGAACCCCTCGTGTCGCAGGTTCATGCGCAACCCGGCGGCGATGGAGGCGTCGTCTTCGACGATGAGCAGGCGAGGCGCGGCGGTGTCCATGCGTTGTACTTTGGGGCTTTCGAGGTCTTTCCACAAGACCCCGGCGGGGGTGGGCGTCGGCAAGGGGCTGCTGTCGTCGGGCCCATGGCGAAAGACCCGCGTCGACCGCGTGCCGCGGCGCGCGCTGGACGCACGGGCGGCGTCTTCAGCGGTGCTGGATCTCTGCTTGGGGGACAACGACGGAGAGGGCATGGTGAGGGTATTCGTAGAAACGCAGTGTCATGAGCCGGTCACCACGCAGCGCGTTGTTTGCTTTTTTTTCGTCACGCTTGCGTGACGTTCGCCGACGTGGCGGACGCCATCTGCTGCTGGGCGTGGTGCTCGCCATGCTCTGCAGTTGTGCCACCGTCGGCGGTGCCGTGCTGCGCGACGAGGACGTCGGCCAGTTGGTGTTGGCCACTCCGCACACCGGCCCGGTGTGCCCTGGGCAGCGGGTGGCGGTGGCGCTCACCGCCGACGTCGCTGGCCGCCCCATGCGCTCCCAGGGGGTGGGCGGCGGGCAGCTGAGTTGGGATTCGTTTTTCATCGACGGCGACGGCGCGCATCTCGAACAGCAGGGCGACCAGCTGTGGGCGCGTGTGGAACTCGACGGACGCCGTGTGCCGTCGTCGGTGCGCTTGTCGGCGCGGCTGCGGCACCAGCCCGACGTCGTCGCTGAAGACTTGGTGCTGCCGGTGCACTTCTCCTGCCCCTATGTGTTGGCACGCCGCGGGCGCCCTGGCGACGACGGGGACGACGGGCTCCCTGGCCGCGACGGCAATGGCTTTTCGCCGCCGTCATCGGGCGCGCCTGGACGTCGTGGGCAAGCCGGTGCACCCGGCGCGAGGTTGCAGGTGCACGTCACGCCCGCCAAAGGCGGCGACTGGTGGGTGTGTGTTCGTGACGCGCCCCGGTCGACTCCTCGAAACGCGACACCCCCTTCATCCGACGTCGCCGAGCGCGACGATGTGTGCCTGCGCCTTGGTGCCGGTGGCTTCGTCAATGTCGACGTCAGTGGTGGAGATGGCGGACGCGGCGGCCAAGGCGGCCCGGGCGGCAACGCCGGTGTCGGGCGCGGCGGGCGTCTGCTCACCGGCAGCGCCGGCTACGGCCGCGACGGCGATGGGGGACGAGGTGGCAACGGCGGCGACGTGGTTGTCGTCGTCGATGACCGCTTGTCGCTCGCCGACGTGCAAGGCCGAGTGCGCGTGCAAATCAATGGCGGACGCGGCGGCACAGGCGGTGTGCTCGCGGGCCGCGCGCCCGACGGACGCAAGGGACGGGTGCGTTGGCAGTGGGGGCCAACGCCCACACCGTGAGGGCGAGCCGGCTGCGTTGTCGACGACAAAGACACAAAATCGGACGGTGAGGCGGACCGACTCGCAACACCCGCTGCTGCCGTTTGACCCCAGATGCGTCTGCCCGGACACTGCCCGGATGCACACACCTCCCCCTGTTCTGCATCCACCGCGACGACGGCTTCGGCCGTGGGCGTGGATGCTCGTCGTCGTCGGCGCGGGCACAAGTTGCACCGCTCCTGCTGACCCGCCTGCTGCTGGCCCACCGCCGCTCGCTTCTGAGGCGACGCTGCCCGTCGACGTGGATGGCGCTGCCGTCGACGAAGCGAACATGCGTTTGTCTGGCGATGCGACGTTGACGCCCATGGTGCCGCGCAAGCGTCTTCCATCCGTCGACGACGACGCGCATGCACTGCAAAACGACGTCGTCGAGGCGGAGGTGCAAGCGTCGGCGCTGGCCACACCACCGTCGACGCAAACCCGCGCCCACGGCGACAGCGACGCGGCGGCTCTGCTGCAGCCGGGGGCGTTGTCGACGCAGCGTGCCGCACGGCCGACGACGACGTCGGACCCGCTCTACACCGGACGCTCCCCTCGCTGATGTTCTGCAGCGTCGACGTCGTCGACACCACCTGCACAGCTCCCCTTTTTCTCTGCGATGAGCGTCGTCTGCGCCGTCGCACCTGCGTCATTCGACGCTGAGGTTTTGATGTCTTTTCTCAAGCTTTCCACCCGCAAGAAAACCGGCGTTGTCGTCGGGGCCACCGCCCTCTTCGCCGTTGCCGTGTCGGCCGACCAGCAGTTTCTCGACGACACCATCACAGTCGGCAGCCATTGTGTCGGCCAAGACTGTGTCAATGGCGAGACCTTCAGCTTCGACACGCTTCGGCTGAAGGAAAACAACCTGCGCATTCACTTTCAAGACACCAGCACGTCGGCGTCGTTCCCGACCAACGACTGGCGGTTGATCGCCAACGACTCGAACAACGGTGGCGACAACCACTTCTCGATTGAAGACGCCACTGCCGGCCGCGTGCCCTTCTCGGTGCGCGCGGGAGCGCCCAACAACGCCTTGTACATCGACGACACTGGCGTCGGACTCGGCACCACTCCGGCGCGGGCCTTTCACATGGCCACCGCCGACACGCCGACCCTTCGCCTGGAACAGACCGAAGCCGCAGGATGGCCCGCTCGACGCTGGGACGTCGGCAGCAATGAAACCAACTTCTTCGTGCGCGACGTCGACGGCTTGCACACGCCGCTGCGCGTGGCGCCGCAAAGCGAGACCGCGTCGGCAGCGTTGACCATCGACGGTGTCATGGGCGTGGGCACCGAGACGCCTGCCGCAGCGTTGCACGTCGTCGACGCCGACGGCGCAAGCGTGGTGCTCGAAGACACCAGCGCGGCCACGATGTGGACCCAGACCGTGGGGGCCGACCCCGATGTCGTCGACGGCACCATGTGGACATTGCAGGCCGACGACAACGCCGTGGCCATGCGCGTCACCCACGATGGCAACTTGGAGTTGGCGGGCATGGTGCTCAACACGTCGAGCCGCAGCGCCAAGTCGGGCTTCACTTCTGTCGACAGCGACGACGTCCTCGACCGCGTCGATGCCCTCCCCGTTAGCCGTTGGCGTTACACCCGGGACGCGTCGGGCGCGGAGCACATCAGCCCCATGGCCGAAGACTTTCACGCTGCGTTTGGCCTCGGCCCCGACGCCCGGCACCTTGCGCCGCAAGACCTCGCCGGCGTCGCCGTGGTGTCGGTGCAGGCCCTGCACGACAAGGTGAAAACGCAAAAGGCGGAGATCGCCCAACTGAAAGAAGAGTCGGCCGCGCTGCAAGCCCGCCTGCAAAAGCTGGAGGAGTTGCTTCGTGACCAATAGGCATATCTCCCCTCGTGGGTGGTCTGCGTGTGTGGTGGCTGGCCTGATGCTGTTGTCGACGGAGGTGTGGGCGCAGGCCGACCTCTCCATGGCGTTGTCGCCGTCGACGATGGGTCCTGGCAGTTCGACCACGCTGACCTACACATTGTTGAACACCTCCGGTGAAGGCCCGCTCGAAGACGTCGCCTTCGTGGCGGACCTCCCGGTGAACGTCGTCGTCAGCAACCCAGCGCGGGCGACCACCGACTGTTTGAACGCGACGCTGACGGCCATGCCGGGGGCGTCGGCTCTCGCCCTCGACGACGTGCGGCTCGGCAACCACCAAAGTTGTGTGGTGCGCCTCGACGTCACCAGCGTCGCGCCCGGGACCCACATGTTGGTGGCCCCGGCCCCCACTGCGACACCGGCCTTTGGCGACGGTGGCGTGGTCGTGGGCGTCGGAAGCGGCGTCGACCTCACCGTCGATGCTGAGCGTCCTGGTGTGACGATGTCGGCATCTCCGACGACGGTGCAGCGCGGTGAGACGACGACGTTGACGTTTGTGTTCGACCACAGCCTTGGCGCGTCTCCCATCGGCAACCTCGACTTCACCCTGCCGCTGCCGCAAGGTGTCGTCGTCGCAGACCCGCCACGTGGAGCGACGGATTGTGTCAGCCCTTCGGCGCCGAACAGCACGGTGAACGCTGTGCCCGGTGGCTCCAGTGTGGTCTTTGATGGCAATGGCGCGAACTTCTTTCCTGGGTTTGAGGTGTTGGCCGCGGGCGCTACATGCTCGGTCTCCGTCGACGTGCAGACGGTGGCGGCGGGCACGTTGGTGTTGGCCACCGACGACGCGCTCGCAGACTTCACGTCGTTGGGACGGACCGCGGTCGCTGTGGAATCGGAGCTGAATCCGCTGCACAAGTCGTTCGCGCAGGAGGTGCTGCCAGGGAACACCGTCGACGTCACCTACACCCTGAGCAACTTCAACCGCGTCATCGGCGTCACCGACATGACGTTCTCCGACGATTTCGAGACGGCATTGGCCGGCTTGGTCGCTGTCGACGCTGCCGCGGTGGACGTGTCGTCGTGTGGGCCCTCAGCCTCGTTGTCGGGGACGTCGACACTGCAATTTGCAGGAGGCGCTCTCGACGCTGAACAAAGCTGCAGCTTCACCGTGACGTTGGCGGTGCCGTTGGCGGCGACGCCCGGGACCTATCCTGGGACGACGTCGTCGCTCATCGTCGAAACACCCAGCGCCACCCGCGACTGGGGCACAGCCACTGCCACACTCGAAGTCGGCGACATTCGCCCTTTGTTCTCCAAACGGTTTTTGCCGTCGCCCGTGGGTGCCGGCAACGACGTCACCGTCGAATACACCATCACCAACACCAACCCGACCGTGTCGCTGACGAACGTACAGTTCGACGACCCCATGACCGACCTCGGCGTGGGATTGTGGCCCGTGACCGTGACAGCGAACGACGGATGCGGCGTGGGCTCGTCGCTGAACTGGGCCAGCGTCGACATCGACGAGTTCGTGCTTCGGTTCACCAATGGCGACCTCGCCCCCGGCGCCAGCTGCACCTTCAGCTCTGTGCTCGCTGTGCCGGCGGTGGCCCCTGCCGTGTCGGTGCGCAGCACGTCGTCCACGTTGACGGGCGACATCGGTGGCACGCCGGTGGCGGCGGCGGGCGCTGACGCCATCTTGGACATCGTGGTGGGGCCCCAGTTGCGGCTCAGCGTCGACGGCCCTGTGCTGCCGGGCGACACCACCACCGCCACATACACGTTGCACAATGAAGGAGAAAACACGGTCGACCTCGACACCATCACCTTCACCCACGACCTCGACGGCAGCTTGAGCGGCTTGGTCGCGGTGGGGTTGCCGCTCGACGACGTGTGTGGAGCTGGCTCCCAGCTGTCGGGCACGTCGTCGTTGACGTTCACGGGTGGCGTTCTCGCTGCAGGCGCCACCTGCACGTTCGACGTGACGCTGCAGACCCCCACCCAAGCCCCGGCGGCCGGGTCCATCTTGACGACGACGTCGACGGTGGCCGCCAGCGCAACGGGTGTCGCGGTGACGTCGGCAGCGGCGCAAGCTGAGTTCTCGCTGGCCGCCGTGCGCGCGTCGATGGAGTGGCTGGACGACCCCGTCGCCCCCGGCGGCAACGTCGGGGTGCGGTTCACCCTCGACAACACGGACGGCACCGACCAGCTGACAGGCGGCACCTTCAACTACGACTTCAGCCGCGTCATCAACGGCATGGTTCTCACCGACGTGCCGGCCATGGCGTGCGGCCAGCCGGTCACAGTCATCGGCAACAGCTTTCTGTTCATCAACAGCGTCACCTTGGCCGCGGGAGAGTCGTGCTCCATCGACCTCGTGGCACAGGTGCCCGCTGGCGTCGACGCCAACCTCTACCGCGGCGACGTCGTCAACGTCACGGTGTCGGTGGGCGGTGACGTGCTGCTGTTGCCGCTTTTGCCTGATGCATTGGCCGTCGCAGCTCCGCTGCTGCTCGCCATCGACGTCGACGACGGCCCCCACCAACTCGGTGATGTCGTCGACATCACGATGTCGGTGCACAACTCCGCCCACACGGCCGCCACCGACGTGACCTTCGACTTTCACCTCGGACAACAGTTGGCCGGCGCCGTGTTTGATGGCCCAGCGCCCGTCGAGCCCTGTGGTGTGGGCTCCACCGTGGTGTACGGCGACATCGGCGAAGGGGCGGCGACCCACCTCTCCTTGGCAAACGCCAGCGTCGATGCCCAAAGCAGTTGCAGCTTTGTGGTGTCTGCGCGTCTGCCGTCGACGTGGCCTGGGGACTATGTCACCTCGGTGACGACGTCGGCGGTGCAAGGCACGGTCAACGGCGTCAGCGCGACCGGCGATGCCGCCTCCGACGACGTGCATGTGCGCGCCGCCCAGCTCGATGTGGCCTTTGCCTCTGCCGTCGCCCGAGGCAGCTCTGTCGCAATGACCGTGACGTTGGTGAACAACAGCGTCAGCACGTCGACACCGGGGATGAGTGTGCGGTTGCCACTGTCGGACTGGCATCCGGCATTGTCGTCGACAACGTCGCTGACGGCGCCTTGTGGAGTCGAGTCTTCGCTCACCGGCACAGACGTCGTGTTGCTGCGCGACCTCACGTTGGACCCAGGCGGACAGTGCACGTTCGACATCGTTGTCGACGTCGCGGAGGACGCCAGTGTCGGCGTGTTCGACTTCGGCGTGGTGCAGGCGATGGATGGCGCAGCGGTGGCAGCGACGTCGCCTGCGGTGACTCTGGAGGTCGTTCCACCTCCCTCCCTGACGGCGTCGTTTTCGCCTGGCCACCTTGGCGCAGGGCAACCGACGACGCTGACGTTGCTCATCGACAACAGCCTGAGTGTGTTGGCGGCGGATGGACTGGGCATCAACGTGGAGCTGCCGTCTGGCCTCCGCGTGTCGACGCCCAGCCAAGCGACGTCGACGTGCACGGGCGGCACCCTCACGGCAGAGGCTGACTCGACCACGGTCGTGTTGGCCGACAGTCGGGCGGAGGCGAATGCAACGTGCTTGGTCACTGTCGACGTCGACGGGGTGCGCGGCGGATACACGCTCAGCGGTGCCACGCTGACATCCGACCTTGGCGGTGCCGTCGCCGACGACGCCGAGCTCGATGTCGAACCCAACCCGGGCTTGTACGTGATGTGGACGCCGGCGGTGGTGTGGCCCCAGGCCCAAGCATCCGTGACCGTCGCCATCGACAACACGGAGTCGTCTCTCGAGGCCGCCAACCTGGGCTTTCGTGCGCAGATGCCGGCGGGCAGCAATGCTCCGCCAGCCCTGGCCGCGATGTCGACGTGCGGAGGCATGGCCGACGAGGTCGACGGGGGCGTGGCGTTCTCTGGCGGGCACATCGACGTGGGCGCCGACTGCACCCTGACGTGGTCTTGGCAGGCACCTGCGGTCGCGGGCGACGCCGACGTGGTGGTGCAGGACGTGGTGTCGTCGTTGGGCAACAGTGCCGAAGCATCGTCGACGCTGACGGTGGCGGCAATGCCGACGCTGACCGCCGTGTTTTCGCCCGATGAAATCGTATTGGGTGGCAGCAGTGAGCTGCGCATCGACGTCGACAACACCGCTTCCATCGATGTCGAATCGCTTGGCTTCACCGTCGAATTCGCCTCTGGGTTTCAGCCCACCGACGACGTGGTCTTCGAGGGTTGCGGCGACGACGCGCAGTGGACGCCCACCGCCACGGGTGCCTCAGTGGCCGACGTCCTCGTCTCCGCAGAGAGCGCCTGTGTGTTGCGTGCGCGTGTGCTCGGCGTGGGTGTCGGCGCCCACGACGCGGCCGTCGGCATGGTGCTGAGTTCGGCCGGCATACTGCCCAACGCGTCGGCCACCCTCAGCGTCCTCGACGCGGTCGGCCCCGACGGCGGAACCAACGACGACGCCGGGGTGGGCGACGACGCTGGCATCGTCGACGACGCAGGGGTGGGCGACGACGCTGGCACAGTCGATGACGGCGGCATCACGCCTTCGCCAGGTGTGGAGCCCGACCCCGAGCCTCCTGCCGATGGGTGCAGCTGTGATGCCTCCGACGTGGAGTCACCGGCGACAGGCTTGTGGATGGCTGCATTCATGCTGGTGGGGCTGGTGCGTCGGCGTCGACGGCGCTGACGTTCACCGCTGCGCACGAGGGGCCCCGCTTCGGCGGGGCCTTTTTTGTGGGTCGCACTGCGGCGCACACGGCTGTCGCCTCCACTTGACGCCCTGTCATGCATACTTCACAGTTCTGGAATGTCGGCGTTGTTGTCTCACCAGGTGCGGGCGATCCGCCTGCGGCGTGGCCTGTCGCAGGCCGAGCTCGCCCGCATGGTCGGCGTGTCGCGCCAGGCCCTCAGCGCCATCGAAGCCGGCCGGCAAACCCCGTCGACGGTGACGGCACTGCGTCTGGCGCAAACGCTGGGTTGTGACGTTGAAAGCTTGTTTCAGCTGCCGGGCGACGACGTCGTCGTCGAGTTGGCGGCGGCCGCCTCCGCGCCCCAACGGCTGGCCCTCGGCCGCATCGACGGACGCGTCGTGGCCCACCCCCTCGGCGGTGCCCCGCACTCCGCCGACGGCGTCTTGCAAAGCAGCATGGGCATGCGAGGCCACGCAGAACTGTTCGTCGACGACGCCGACCTCGACGCCCGCGTTTTGGTCGCTGGCTGTGCCCCGGTGCTCGGCTTGTTGTGCGACCGGCTCGACGCCCGAGCCGGCGCCTCTGCCACCTGGCTCCCGCACCACAGCACGCAGGCGCTGACGTTGCTGCAGCAAGGCCTGGTGCACGCGGCCGGCATTCATTTCGCCAGCGCCGACGACGTCGAGCGACATGTGCAGTTGGTCGCCGACAGCTTTGACGACGACATGGCCTTGGTGCACATCGCCCAATGGCGCATGGGGCTGGTGGTGAAATCGGGCAACCCCAAAGGTGTGCACGACGGTGACGATCTGGTGCGCGACGACGTGCGCTGCGTGGTGCGCGACGAAGGCGCAGGTGCCCAACAAGTGTTGCAGCGTTTGGTGGGTGGCTCCGGCCGTGCCTTGTCGGGCCCGACCGCCGCGGCCCATGCCGACGTGGCGCGGCTGGTGCGCTGGGACGTCGCCGACGTCGGCGTGGCCATCGAGTCGGTGGCGCAAGACGACGCCCTTGACTTCATCCCCGTCGTCGAAGAGCGGTTCGACGTCGTCATCGCGCGCCGGCACCTGCACCATCCTGCCGTCGAGCGGTGGCTCAACCTTCTGCAGCAACGTGCCTTTCGGGCCGACGCCGCCCACCTGCCGAGCATTGACGTATCTGCAGCCGGCGATCTCACCTCCGTGTCTCCCCACGTCGGAGGCCGACCATGAAGGGGCTCAGGTCGGCAGTGGCTGTGGCCGTTTTGGCCGGCACGGTCCTCGCCTGTGCCGACGACGAGGCCTCCAAGCCGACCACCGTGCGGGTGTTTGCGGCGTCGTCTTTGCGGGACGCCTTCGCCGACATTGAAGCGACGTATGAACAGAAGCACCCCGACGTCGACGTCGAGATGGTCTTCGCCGGCAGCCAAGTTCTTCGGCTGCAGATCGAACACGGTGCCAACGTCGGCGTGTTCGCCTCGGCCCACCTCGACCACCTGACGGCGTTGCATCGCCAGGGTCGGATGGCTCCGCCCGTGCCGTTTGCCAAGAACCAACTGGCCATCCTGGTGCCGACGACGTCGACGTGGACGTCCCTGGCGGACCTCGCCTCCGTCCGTCGGATCGTGGTGGGCGACCCCGCATCGCCCATCGGTCGCTACACCGACGACCTGTGGCGCCGCGCCCGCAACGCCGTTGGGGACGACCTCGTCAACCACCTGCTGTCGACCATCGTGTCGAGAGAAAGCAACGTGCGGCTGCTCCGCGCCAAGGTTGAACTGGGCGCCGTCGACGCCGCCGTCTGCTACCGCACAGACGCTCTGTCGTCGACGAAAGTGCGTGCCCTCCCCCTTCCCGACGGCGCCGCCGTCGACGTCACCTACCACGTGGCCCCCGTCGCCGATGGCGGCCTCGCCCCCGACGCGTTCGTCCGTTTCTTGCGTGGCGCAGACGGGCAAGCCGTTCTGCAACGCCACGGCTTCGCGCCGGGTGTGCCATGAGCACCCGGTCTCGTGTGCGTTTGGCTTGGCCCCTGCAGCTGCCCTCCGTGGTGCTGCTGGCGCTGCTGTTGGTGCCGTTGGGGGTGCTGCTTCTGTCGTCATCCACAACGTTGTGGACCCGGAGTTTGTCGTCTGCGGAGTTTGCAGCCGCCCTTCGCTTGAGCCTGTGGACGACGACGCTGAGCACGGCACTGGCCGCTGCATTGGGCACGCCGCTGGCGTGGTGGCTGTCGCGCACCCACTCCACGAAGGCGTTCGTCGTCGAGCTCGTCGTCGAACTGCCCATCATCGTGCCCCCCGCCGTTGTGGGCGTTGCACTGCTGACCACGTTTGGGCCGCAAGCCATGCTGGGGCAATGGCTCACCCGCTTCGACGTCGTGCTGCCGTTCTCGACGACGGCGGTGGTGCTCGCGCAGGTGACGGTGGCGACCCCCTTCTTTGTGCAGGCCGCCGCCAACGCCTTTCGCCAGGTGCCCGACGACGTGCTCGACGTGGCGATGACCTTGGGAGCGTCGCCGAGCGAAGCGCTGTGGCGTGTGGCCTTGCCGACGGCGCTGCCCGGTCTCGTCGTCGGCGTGTCGTTGGCGTGGGCGCGTGCACTCGGCGAGTTTGGCGCCACCCTCCTCTTCGCCGGCAATCAACCCGGACGCACGCAAACGTTGCCCCTCGCCATCTTCTCCACCCTCGAACAAGACGTGGATCGCGCCGTCGTCTTCGCAGCGGCACTGGCGCTGGTGGGCATCGCTCTGCTGTTGGCCCTGCGCCTGCTCCCGCGCTTTTGGCCCCGACGACGAGGACCGCCATGACACCAAGGCCACCATCGTCGTCCATGTGGGCGGCCCAGGTTCGGGTGCGTCAAGGCTCGCTGCTCCTCGACGTCGACCTCGACATCCACCATGCCACCACCGTGGTCATCGGCCCCAACGGCAGTGGCAAGACAACGCTGGTCAAAGCATTGGCAGGCCTGCTGCCTGCCGACGACGCGCGCATCGTCGTCGACGGCGACGTTTGGTGCGACACCTCGAGCGGCGTCGACCGTCCACCGTCGCATCGGCAGGTGGGCTACGTCCCACAGGGATTGGCGCTGTTCTCCCACCTCGACGTCGTCGACAACGTGGCCTTCGGCTTGTCGACGCGCCAACGACGTCTCGCCGCTGATGAACGACGTCAACAGGCACAACAGATGCTTGCGTCGCTCGACATTGCTGACCTAGGCGCCCTGCGTCCATCGGCGTTGTCTGGCGGCCAAGCGCAGAAAGTGGCGTTGGCCAGAGCGCTCTTGGCCTCTCCCCGTCTGCTGCTGCTCGACGAGCCCCTCGCTGCACTCGACGCCATTGCCCGTCGCCGCACCCGCGCGGTTGTGAACGATGTGCTGCAGCATCGGCACCTGCCTTGTGTGTGGGTCAGCCACGACGTGCAAGACGCCCTCACCCTCGACGCTCATGTCGTCGCCCTGCAAGACGGCCGCGTGGTGCAGCAAGGTTCTGTGCAAGAACTGAAGGACGCACCGGCCGACGACTTTGTCGCCGCCTTTGTCGACGTCGACCGCGTCGCTACGGCACCCTGAGTTGGTCTTGGGTGTCGCGCCCCCAGCACACGGCGCGTCGAAACTGCGTCAACCCGCAGGAGTGGCGGTCGCCCACGACCACCGACTCGAACGTCTGATCGACGACGTCGAGCTGGCCAGAATCGTTGGAGCCCCAGCACTGCACGACGCCCTCCCCGTCGACGGCGCAGCCATGGGTGGTGCCCAAGTCGAAATCGACGAACGCTCCCGACGGAGGCGACGACTCGCCGTACGCGTCCCGCCCCACACAGTCGATGCTGCCATCGTCCAGCAAGGCGCACGTGTTGGCCCAGCCGGCCACGACCTTTTGCGCGTTGCTCCACGACGACGGCACGTTCGTCTCGCCCTCGTCGTTGCCGCCGTGGCAAGCCACAGCGCCTGCAACGTCGATGGTGCAGGTGTGATGCCAGCGGCCGACGCTCACAGCCGAAAACGTGCCTTCGAGTGTGCGCACGTCGCGGTTGCTGCATGTGGGGGTGTCGTCGTCGAAGACCACGTCGTCTTCGCGACAGCCGAAGCAGGTCAGCTGTCCGTCTTCGTCGAGCGCGCAGGTGGTGAGGCGTCCGGCGTCGACGGCGGCGTAGCGTCCCGACGGAGGCGTCGCCTGGTCGTGATCCGAGAGACCAAAGCAGGTCAAGGCGCCGTCCTCGTCGACGGCGCAGGTGTGCGCGGCGCCTGCGCTGACCTGTTGAAAGACGCCATTGGGGGGCGGCGTCGACTGGGCCCAACCATCGGCCCCCCAACACAGAATGCTTTGGGAGCTCGACAAGCCACAGGTGTGGTCGCCCCCGCCGGTGAGCTGGGTGAACAACACCGACGACCCCAACGGGTGCTCGCCGCTTTCACCACAGCCGGTGACGACGAGAACGGTCAACACAAAAGAGGCAGCGCGCCACATCATGCCCCTGCTTTAGCAGATGCACCTTGTGAATGCGCGCTGCGCGATGGAGTGAACCGGCTCAGCCTTCGGTGCCGGCGTCGACCGCTTCGGTGTCTGGCACGACTGCTGACGACGCCGTCACCAGGATCTTGCGCGCCACAGGGGGCGCTTGCCGAGGCAGCGTGAGCTGGAGAACACCTGCGTCGAGAGTCGCGGTGACCGCGTCAGTGTCGACGTCTTCAGGAAGACGCAATGAACGTGCAAACGACAGCGTCGAACGTTCTCGACGCACAAAGCCTTCTTCTTCGTCGTCGACGGTGGTGCCGGTGTTGGCCTTCAGGGTCAGCAGGTCACCATCCAGTTCGACCTCGACGTCTCCCAGTTGCACGCCGGGCAACTCGGCCGAGACCAAGTAGTGATCGTCGAGCTTTTGCACGTCGACCACCGGCACGCGTGGGGTGGCAGGCTCGTCGAAGAACGACCGCATGAAGGCGTCTTGCATGGAGAACAGCTGGGCGAAGGGGTCCCGACGCAGAAGTGCATCGGACGGTGTGCGTTTCGCAGAAGTGGGCACGGATCGGTGCATCAGGAACATGGCTTTTCCTCAGAATGACGTCGGTGACGACGTCGATGGGGTTGTTTCGGATGCCTCTGTTGTAGGCCCGCTCCAAACGTCGACAAGACTTTGTGCAGCGGGGTCAGATCTTTTTTTCGGCATCGGCTGTGGCAGAGTCGGGCCGGTCCACGCCAGGAGTCCCCCGCATGAAACGCCAAGCGCGCCTGTTTGCCATCGCCGAGTTGTTGCGTGCCCGACGCACGGGGGTCACTGCTGAATCGCTCGCCGATCGCTTCGACGTCTCGGTGCGCACCATCTATCGCGACCTTGACTCGCTGCGCGACGCCGCCCTCCCCTTGCACGCCGAACGCGGCCGCGGGGGCGGCTACGCCCTCGACAAGTCCTACACCCTCCCCCCCGTGAACTTCACCGCCCGCGAAGCGGCGGTGTTGCTCACCGCCACCAAGATGCTCACGCAACTGCGCATGCTGCCGTTCACCAAGAGCATGCAGTCGGCCATGGACAAAGTGCGCGGCGCCCTCGACACCAAGATGCAACGGGAGCTCGAACGCCAGATGCGACGTCTGCAGTTCGTGGGCATTCCCGCCAAAAAAGCCGACGACGACGTCGCCGCCACCGTCGAAGCCGCCTGGTTTGAAAACGCCCCGTTGCACGTCACCTACCGCAAGGCCGACGCCGCCGTCGTCGAGGTCAAAAAGCGCGAAAGCGAACGGCTGGGCAAAACTGCACCCCGGCAGGTCACCCCCGAGGCGACGGCGTGGGTGCGCATCGACGCGGTCGTCATGGAGCGCTCCGAGGTCTTGCTCAACTGCGTTCGCGAAGAGCCCGACCGCCAAGGCGAAAAACTCCAACTGCGGCTGCATCGCATCCTCAAGGCCGACATCCTCACAGACGATGTCTCCCTCGGCGGCAGGCGGTAGCGCCTGTGCGATCCCGCACGCTGGCGGGCTTTGCCCCTGCTTCTGCCCCTCGGTCTTGCTACACTGCTGGGGTTCAGACCTTTTCAGGAGCGCTCTCATGTCGAACGCCTCTTCGCTTCCCGCCGACAACTTGTTGTCCACGCCTTCGACCATGCACGTGCCCACCGCCGAGCGGTTTGCCGGCGGACGTGCCATGAGCCCCCGCAGCAAGCTCGGCATGTTCTTGATGTGGGTGTTCACCGGCATCTTTGGCGGGCACCGCTTTTACCTCGGCGACATCAAGGGCGGGATCATCATCGCCGTCGTGACAGCGGTGACTTTGGGCCTGGGCTCCATCGTCGCCTTCATCGACGGCTTGGTGCTGCTTTTCACCCGAGAAGAAGACGAGTCGGGCCGCGCCATCGGCGGATGGAAAGGCGCGTCCAACGCCAGCCTCGACGACGCCCACCAAAACAAGTTCTACAAAGACGCCCAGGGCGGCAAAGACTTGGGTCTCGTCGAACAAAAGATGGATCAAGAATCCATCATGCTCCTCCTCGTCACGACCCTCGGCTCCCTGTTCGGCGGCGCCTTCATCGCCCCCATCGGCTGGTACGCCCTCGCCCGCCAAGAGGTCACCCGCACCGACCTCGGCCTGCCCCAATCGCCCCTCACCACCATCACCAAAGTGGTGTGTGTTGCTTCGTCGATGTTCGGCATGCTGATGATCGCTCTGATGTCGCTGTACTACTTCGTCATCTTCGGCACGATCTTCGCCGTGCTCCTCGCCTGAGAAGACGACGACGCCTCAACGACGACCGCGAACGCCCGGCACCTGTCGGGCGTTTTTGCTGTCGAGCGTCAAAGACCTCAGCCGAGCTTGTTCTTCATGGCGGCAAAGAAGTTGGCCGCGCTTTCGGCTTCGGGCTCGTCTGAAATCATCCCCGACTTCACGATGACGTCGCTCGGCAGCTCGTGGGCGAACCGACAGATGGTTCTGGGCACCATCGTCCGTCGACGACGTCGAGCAATGGCGTAGGTGAAGGTCAACTCCTTCTGCGCCCGAGTGATGCCCACGTAAGCCAGTCGCCGCTCCTCTTCGATGCCCGCGGGGTCGCCCTCGTCGAGGGTGCGGCGATGGGGAATGAGCCCTTCTTCAAAGCCCACAAAGAACACCACGGGGAACTCCAGCCCCTTGCTGCGGTGAAAGGTCATCAGCGTGACGCGGTCGTCGACCTTCTTTTCATCGTTGTCTTTGTTCTTCTGTTTGGCCTTCTCGCGCTCTTCTTCTTCGAGGGCGATGCGGTCGAGAAAGCTCAACAACGGCGTCTGGTCGAGATCGATGACCCAGCTCTCCTCGAGGTCGGGGTTCTCCTGGGCTTCCAACAAGCGGTCGGTCCAGGAGAAGAGGCCGTTGAACACCTCTTCGGCCGACTCCGTGATGCGCTCGCGTCGTTTGAGGTCTTTTTCACCGTTGACGGCATCGCGCAGCCCCGCGGCATACACCGCATCGCTGACGACGGTGGCGATGTCGTCTTCGAGCGACATGGTCTGCAGCTTTTGAGACGCGGTGAACAGGGTGCCGCAGAAGTGGTGCAGCGTCTGCCGTTGGCCTTCTTTCAACCCGGCACCCAAGGCACCTGCGGCGCCAAACTCGACGAGGGTTTTGCCCTCCTCGCGGGCGGCTTCGATGAACCGGGTGACGGCTTTGTCGCCCAGGCCGCGCGCCGGCATGTTCACCACCCGTCGAAAGGCCAGCTCGTCGTCGAGACGGGCGATGAGCGAGAGGTACGCCAAGGTGTCTTTCACCTCTTTGCGCTCGTAAAACTCCTGCCCGCCGACGACCTTGTAGGGCACCTGATGCAACCGCAGGTGCTCTTCAAACGCGCGCGACTGCGGGTTGGCGCGGTACAAGACGCTGATGTCTTTGGGCGTGTATTTGCCCTTCTTCAAGATGTCGGCGATGGCCGTGGCGACGTAGCTGGCCTCGCCCTCCCCGTCGGCTGAGCTCACCAATTTCAGCTTCTCGCCGTCGCCGAGTTCAGAAAACAACGTCTTGTCTTTGCGCACGGTGTTGTGGGCGATGACGCTGTTGGCCGCCTTCAGGATGTTCGCGGTCGAGCGGTAGTTCTGCTCAAGCTTCACCACCTTGCACGGCGGGAAGTGGCTGTCGAAGGCCAAGATGTTCTCGACGGTGCCACCGCGAAAACCGTAGATGGCTTGGTCGTCGTCGCCGACGGCGCACACGTTTTGCTGCTCGTTCACCAGGAGCTTCAACAGCTCGAACTGCAGTGGATTGGTGTCTTGGTATTCGTCGATGAGGATGAAGCGAAACAGCGCGCGATAGCGCTCGCGCACGTCGCGCACGTCGCGCAACAAATCGCGGGTCAGCAACAACAAGTCGTCGAAGTCGACGGCGGCGAGCTGGCGGCAGTGGGCGCGGTAGCCGGGGTACAGCCGGTGCGCCAACATGCTGGCGGCGCTGCCATCGGGGACCGCCTCTTCTGGATGCCACCCCTGGTTTTTGAAGTGCCCAATGCCCGAGAGCACGACGTGGGGTTTTTCGTCGCCGAGGTCGACGCCTTCTTCTTTGGCCACGCGCAACAGCTGCGCCAGCTGGTCGGCGGCGTCGAGGATGGTGAAGTGTCCGACGAGGCCGATGCGGTGGGCGTCTTTGCGCAGCATGCGGGCGCACAGCGCGTGAAACGTCGACACCGTGATGCCACGCGCGGTGCCTTTGCCGACGAGGCCGAGGATGCGCTCTTTCATTTCTTTGGCGGCTTTGTTGGTGAACGTCACCGCCAAGATGGAGCGGCCGGGATGCCCTTCATGCAGCAGGCGCGCGATGCGCGTGGTGACCACCCGCGTCTTGCCAGAGCCAGCGCCCGCCAACACCAGCATGGCGCCGTAGTCGTGCAGCACGGCCGCGCGTTGGGGAGGGTTCAGCGTCGAGAAGTCCTGTTTCACGACGCGGAGTGTAGGCACGTCGTTTGCGTCTGACGACCCTGATTTCGCGTCGGCCGCAAACCCCGACAAACGCCGGCAACGTCGCCATCGGCGCGTTTTTGGCTGTGTCTCAGCCGCAGCGCTAGCCTCCAGGCATGAACGCCGTACACCGATCTGCCACCGCCGTGTTGTCTGTTGTTGTCTTGCCATTGCTGTTGGCACTGCCGGCTGCGGGACAAAACGCCGACGCACCAGATGCTGCCGCGATGCCCCCGGCGACGACGTCGTCGCCGGGCAGGGCAAAGCTGAAGATCGGCATCAGCCCCATCGCTCCCTTCGCCATGAAAGAGGGCAACGCCGCCGAAGGCTTCGCCGTCGACTTGTGGCGTCGGCTGGCCGTGGTGCTCGACCGCGAGGTGGAGTTCGTCTTCACCTCTGGCGTGAAAGACAACCTCGACCACGTCGAGGACGGCACCTTCGACGTCGGCATCGGCGCCATCAGCGTCACCCTCGAGCGCGAGCAGAAGGTCGACTTCACCCATCCGTTCTACCAAGGCGGCCTCGCCATGATGGTGCGCGCCGACAACGCCGAGCAGTCGTATTGGGAGGCCATCAAAAACTCCATGACGTCGACACGGCTCACCATCATCCTCGGCTTCTTGTTGCTCATCGTCGTCAGTGGGCACCTCATCTGGCTGGCCGAGCGCGGCAAAGACGCCTTCAACGACAACTACATCCCCGGCGTGTTGGAGGGGATGTATTGGGCCATCGTCACCGCCTCCACCGTCGGCTACGGCGACAAAGCGCCGGTCAGGTGGGGCGGACGCCTCCTCGCCGGCATCGTCATCATCATCTCGCTGCCCATGTTCGCCGTGTTCACCGCCGAGCTTGCCTCCGCCATCACCGTGCAGGCGGTGACGTCGAAAATTCAGACGCCACAAGACCTCAAAGGCCACGCCGTTGCCGTCGTCAACGGCACCACCTCCGACACCTATGCCTCCAGCCAGCACCTCGCCACCATCGGCTGGGACAACGTCGAGCAGGCCATCGAATCCCTCACCGACGGCAAAGTCGAGGCCGTCATCTACGACGCGCCAACGCTGCGCTACTACGCCAGCACCAAAGGCAAAGGCGAGGTGCGTGTCGTCGGCGAGTCCTTCGCTGAACAAGATGTCGCTTTCGTTTTGCAGCAGGGCTCGCCACTGCGCGAAGACGTCAACCAAGCCCTGCTGAAGCTGAAGGCGTCGGGCGACATCGACCGTCTCGCCCGCAAATGGTTCGGCGGCAACGGCTGAATGTCCCGCTGGGCCTCATGGTGGCGCATGTACACACCTGACGACCACGTCCCGCAGTTGGAGCCCTTTGTCGACGAGCAGCTTTGGGTCGCCAAGGCCCCGCAGCGGTTCTACGGCATCCCCATGGGCACGCGCATGACGGTGGCGAGGCTGCCGAATGGACGGCTGTGGGTGCACAGTCCCATCCCCCTCGACGTCGTCGGCAGCAAGGTGAAGGCCGATCTCGACGCCCTCGGCGACGTGGCCTTTGCCGTCGCCCCCAACTTCATCCATCACCTGTACATGGCGCCGTTCATGGAGGCGTACCCCAACGTCCGCCTGTGGGTGTCGCCCAAACTCGAAACCAAACGCAGCGACCTTCCCTTCGAGGGCGTCCTCGACGACGAGCCCCCCGCCGACACTTGGGGCGACACCTTCGACCAGGCCGTCTGCCGAGGCTCCACCCACATGGATGAGGTGGTCTTCTTTCACAAAGACAGCAAGACGCTCGTGCTGTGCGACCTCCTCGAGTGCGTGCACCACACGGCGCCTTGGGGCTGGCGCCTCGTCGGCAAACTCGCTGGCATCTACGAACGGCCGGCGCCGCCCGTCGACATGCGCGCCACCTTCCGCGACAAACCAGCCGCTCGGGCCTTCGTCGACCGCGTCCTCGACTGGGACATCCAACGCATCATCCTGTCGCACGGCAACCTCATCGACACCGACGCCAAAGACACCTTCGCCCGCGCCTACGGGTTCTTGCACTGAACCCTGCTACACTTGGCGCATGCGCAACGCCGTCACTGTCTTTGCCCTGCTCCTGCTCGTGGTCACGGGCTGCCGCACATCCGATGTCGGCCTCGACGCCCACGCCAACAGCGCCGCGTTCGACAACGACGTCGCCGTCGAACTGGCGCGGCTGAACCTCTACAGCTACCAGCACCTCACCGACTACGAGAACAACGTCGACTTCGTCTTGCCCCCAGGCCACACCCTCGTCGACGAGCTCATCACCTACGAGTGGTTTTCGGGCAACACCACAGAAGTGGGCGACCTTCCCATTCCGTTGGTGGTCATCACCACCACCGACGACGACGCACGTCTCGACGGTGCCATCACCGTGTGGTTTCGCGGCAGCGTCACGCCATCAGAGTGGCTCGACGACGCCACCATGGTGCAGACCTTCTTCGACGAAGGCGGCGCCGGCATTCGCGCCCACAACGGTTTTGTCGAGTTGTACCGCAGCGTGCGCGCCGACCTGTTGCTCACCCTCGACGACCTCGCCGACCAACACCCCGACGTCGACATCCTGTTCACGGGCCACAGCCTTGGCGGCGCCTTGGCCACACTCGCAGCACTCGACGTCGTCGAGACCCTCGACCTGCAGCCCCGCACGTACACCTTCGCGTCACCTCGGGTCGGCGACGAGGCCTTTCGCGACGCGTTTCACGAGAAGGTGCACACCAGCTGGCGGGTGGCGAACATCAACGACTATGTGCCGCGGTACCCGCCGTCGCACGTCGTCACCGGCCGCGACAACGTCGACACCCAATACCGACACGTGCAAGCCGTGCAAGAGATTGACTTCGGCACCTGGTTCGAGCCCCCCCTCCTCGAGAACAGCGGGCTGCTGGAGGTCGACTTCGACCCCAGCACCGAAGAGAACATCGACTTCACCGCCATCGACTGGGACAGCCCAAGCCTGAAGACGAACCACGGCATCTGTCATCACTTCAACTACTTTTGCAGCCTCACCGACGACGAGGATGGCTGTCGCTTGAGAGCAGATGGGCAAGACGGCTGCAATGTCGATTGATGCGCACCTGGAAACTGGAATCCGGCCACGACGACGACCGGTTCCCTGTTCCTGTTCCCGGTTTCCCGCTCCCTACCGGTGACGACGACGTTCAGTTGAAAACTGGAAACTGGCAACTGGCAACTGGAAACTGGCAACCGGCAACTGACGACGTCGATGCCCACGTTCCCGGTTCCCTGTTCCCGGTTCCCTGTTCCCGACGACGTCGACACCGTTCAACTGGCACGACGTCGATGCCCACGTTCCGGTTCCCGGTTCCCTGTTCCCGGTTCTCTGCCGATGACGACGTTGACAACGTCACCAGCCTTCAGCGCTTTCTTCTGGCACCAACGTACCGGTCGGCCTCGTCTGAGATGACAGACGACCGATTGCTGATGGCAGATTGCTGATGCCTGATTGCAGATAAAAAACGCGGCATCTCAGCCGCGTTGTCGTCGTCAATCTTCGCCCGGTGCTGGCAACTTCAACGCCATGAGCACCGGAACCACCGTCAGCGCGGCCGCCCCGTAGTACGGCGACCCACTGCCGAATTTCCAATACACAGCACAGGCGACGATGGGGCCAATCGCCCGCGCCAGTGCCCCCAACGAGCGAAACGTGCCGAGAATCTCGCCCTGACGGTCGCTCGGCGTGTACAGCGACACCAACGCCGTCAACGTCGGCGTGGCCAATGCCGAGCCAAACGACAAGATGCCGAGGCCGGCGTACATCATGACCTCCGTCGACGCTGCGCCGAGCACGACCATGCCGGGCAACAGCAGACTCATGCCGAAGAGGATGACTTTGCGCTCGCCGAACTTCGGCGTCACCCGCCGCACCACGCCGCCCTGCACGAAGGCGATGATGAAGCCGACGAAGACAAAGAGCATGACGTTTTTGCCTGGGGTGTAGGCGAAGCGCTCTTTGGCCAAGAACGTCAGCGTGAACTCCATGCCGGTGAAGGCGAAGAGGTACACGAAGTACACGAGGTAGGTCTGGCTGACGCCTTTGAAGGGCACCGGCTTGATGAACGCCAACGGATTCATGGGCCGTTTGCTGGCCGCTTCAGAGCCCCCTTCGGGCAACGTCTCTTTGAAGCGCATGAAGATCCACACGCAGTTCACCGACGCCATCACCAAGGCCGCCAACGCCGCGGCCGAGAAGGGGTTGATGCCTGGAACCCCGCTGAGCACGCCACCGTCGGCGACAGGGTTGTACAGGGTGGCGAATCCGCCGCCGATGGCCGGGCCCAACAAAAAGCCCAAGCCGAATGCCGCGCCCAACATGCCCATGCCTTTGGAGCGATTTTCGGCGGTGGTGACGTCGGCGACCGCGGCGGTGGCGACGGAGATGTTGCCGCTCATGGCGCCGCCGACGAGACGGCTGAGCACCAGCAGCGCAAAGCTGCCTGAAAAGGCCCACACCACGTACGAGATGGCGACGCCCACCGAGGTGAACATCAGAATGCGGCGACGTCCGTGCCGGTCTGACATGCGGCCCCAAAAGGGAGCCGAAAAGAACTGCAGCACCGAATACAAGGAGCCCAACAGGCCGCCGAACAGCACCACGGTGTACCCGCGAGCGGCTGCGCCTTGTGCGCCAGTGGCAGCGTCGAGAAAGGCCACCAGCTTGCCGATGAACGACGCATCCCCCTCGAGGGCGAGGTAGTGGTCGAGCATCTGCGGAAACAGCGGGAAGATGATCGAAAAGCCCACCAAGTCGACAAACACGGTGAGAAAGATGACGCCGAGGCCAATGGGAGGCTTGCTCTGTGTGACGGAGTCGACGTGGTCTGCGGGCGGCTGCATGGGCATTCCTGACGTCGATGTGGGCCCAACGACGTGGCGCTTGTTCGCACTCCCATTCTGAAAGGGCAAGACGGGCCCGGCTGCGGGCGCGGTCCACCACCCAGGTGATGGTGCCCCCGTTGTGACCCGTTCCATTTGGTGCATTTCAGAACGGCTGCTATCCGTCTGGGCATGAAGTCGACGGCCATGTCGACCCCGAGAGGACCCATGTTGAAAACGCCCCGTTCGTCGTTTCTTTCGTCTGCCCTGCTCGTCGCTGCTGCCTTCAGCGTCGTCACCGCTGTCGCCTGTGCCGACGGCGGCACCGGTGAACCCGAACCGGAGACCGGCGGTGAGCCTGAAGCCGAACCGGAGCCCCTGCCAGAGCGCCTGATGCTCGGCGGCCTCACCATTCGCATCCTCGACGACGCCGGTGGCGAGTTGTGCTCGACGACGTTTGCCAGCACCGAGCAGACCTACGACCACAACTTCATCGGTGGCTACAGCTATTTCGGCGACCCCCAAGGCGAATCCATGGCGTTGTTGGCGGGCACGTCTGACACCGCCGACTTCACCGGCCCCATCGGCCAGATTTCATTCTTGATGACCCAGGCGTCTGACGGCGTCTTCGACCTGCCGCCGTCGACGTCGTACACCTACACGTTGGCCACCGCTTCAGAGTTTGAGGGCAGCGTCTCATGTGGCACCGCCACCGACGGCGAAATCGGGCCGTACTACTCGCTGGCGTTCACCTCCGACACCATGGAGACCCTCACCTCCTTCTCGTCGGCGGTGAGCTCTGCCGAAGCGGCCGGCGAGACGGCCGACGGCAACTGGTCGACGCCACTGCCGGTGTGCAACACCGAGATGCACTCCGTCGACAGCTGTGAAATTTTCGACGCCGACGTGGTGATGGCCCTCGACGCGGCCGGCAGCGGCGTCGACGCGCTCGACGGCCAGACCTACCAGTTCGAGGTCTCCTTCGCGGCCGACTCTGTGCCCATGGCGGCCTCCCGCGCGGCCCCATGAGCGCGCCCGACCGTTGAAGCTGGCGCCCCCTCTGGGGGCGTTTTGCGTTGGTGCGCCTGTGGGTGCACGGCTGCGAAACAGACTGTTTGCTTTCGCGACGGCTGGGCCGCTTCATTTTGTCGACGACGACGTCGACCGTTGCGCCTGGGGTGTGGCGACCGACAATGGGGGTTCACCCGCGTGGGGACGCACATGCAGCTCACCACCTTCGGCCCCGTCGACGCTCAAGACCTCGCCGCAGCTGTGCGCGACGCCCGCGACCGTCTGTCGTCGCCACTGCAGTTGGTGCTGGTGTACGCCCCCATCGACGGCGACCATGCCGCCGCTTTGGCTGAGGTCGTCGCCTTGTGCGACGCCCCTGTGCTCGGCGCCACGACGGGCGGCGCCGCCTTCACCGAGCGCGGCATCACCGAAGACGGATACGTCGGTGGTTTGCTGAGCGGCGACGTCGACATTCAGGTGGCCCTCGTCGACGACGTGGGCACCGACACCAACGCCAAGGTGCGCTCCGCCGTCGACGCGATGAAGACGCCCGACGACGCTCGCCCGCACCACAGCATCTTGGCGCTGATGGACGCGTTCGCCGCCGACGGCGAGGCCCTCATCGACGGACTCCGAGGCTGCACCCCGCCGCATTGGGGGCTGTTTGGCGGCACCGCCGGCGACCGTTGGCGGTTCGCCAGCACCCAGGTGTTCTTCAACGACCGCGTCGTCAGCGGTGCGGCGGTGTTGGCCCACTTCAGCAGCAGTCGGCCCTTGGCCTTTGGTGTGCGTCATGGCTGGCGGGCGGCCGACGACGCCGCCACGTTCGAGGTCACGGCCATCGACGGCAATGTGTTGCGCGAGCTCGACGGACGTCCCGCCGTCGACGTCTACCGAGCCGAACTCCAACGGCTGGGATTGTTGACTCCCGACGAGCCCCTCGTGCAACAGACGGCGCGGTTCGAGTTGGGCGCCCACACCGTCTTTGGCGACGAGCTGAAGATTCGGGCGCCTTTGGGGCTCAACGACGACGGCAGCATCACCCTGGCCAGCAGTCTGCAGCTGCGCGACCGCGTGCAAGTGGTGGTGGCCGAACGCGACGACCTCATCCGTGCGGCGGGCGCGTTGGCCGACAGCGCCAAAGACGTCACCGGCGGGGTGGGCGGGATGCTGGTGTTCGACTGCGCCGCCCGCCATCAGCTGCTGCAAGAGCGGTACGTCGAGCAGGTGAAGGCGTTCGCCCGCGGCAACGCGGCGACGCCGGCGTTTCACCCGCTGCTGGGTTTTGCCTGCTACGGCGAGATCGCCCGCGCCAGTGGCTCTTTGGAGGGCTTTCACAACACCACAGCAGTGTGTGCGGCGTGGGCGAACGACAGCTGAGCCTGACGTCGCCGGGCGAGATCTGCAGCCGTTCAAGAATGAGGCAGTCGACGCCGATGAGATGGGGAGATGTCTGCCCCACTTGATGATCCCCTGTCTGGCCCCCTGGCTCAAATGGCCGCGTCCACGTCGCCGACGTTGGCCGGCCGCGATTTGCACGGGCGCACCCTCCGCGGGCTCGACTGGAGCGGCCGCGATCTCAAAGGGGCCGACCTCTCCGGCGCCGACCTCAGCGAAACCCTGCTCACCGGCGCCGACCTCACCGGCGTGAACCTCACCAACGCCAACCTGCAGCAAGCCGACTTGCGCAACGCGGTGCTCGACGACGCCGACCTCACCGGCGCTCAACTGGCCCACGCCAACTTGGGCAACGCCCACATGCATCGGGTGCATGCCCCGGGCGCCTGCTTCAACGACGCCACCTTGAGCTACGCCGACGTGCGTGACGCCAATCTGCAGGCGGCGTCGTTTGCCGACGCCCGATTGCTGCACACCAAGTTCGTCGACGTCGACGCGCACTCCGCCGACTTTTCGCACGCCGAACTCACGGCTTGTGAGTTGCAAGGCAGCGCATTTGACGACGCCTGTTTTGCCGGCACCCGCATGCGCGACCTGCGCGACTACGCCGGCACCACGTGGATGGCGTGCGACATCTCCACCACCGATTTTTCGCACGCCGCCATGCTTCGCCGGCACATTCTCGACGAGAACTTCATCCGCGAGATTGAAGAGCGCGGCAAGTGGGCCCGCTTTGGCGTCGCCTTTTGGCGCGTGACCTCCGACTGTGGACGCAGCTTTGTGCGCTGGGGCCTTTGGACCTTCCTCATCACCTGCCTCTACGCTCTCGCCTACACCCAACTCCCCATCAGCTTTGGCCCCCACGAGACGCCGTTGTCGCCGCTGTACTTCAGCGTCGTGACCATCACCTCACTCGGCTACGGCGACGCGCTGCCCACCAACATGGCGTCGCAGTTGGTGGTGATGAGCGAGTCCATCTTGGGGTTTTGCATGCTCGGCGGGCTCATCACTTTGCTGTCAAACAAGATGGCGCGACGCGCGGATTGACGTCGACGTCGGCGCCCGGGTGTCGACGAGAAAGGCTGCCTCATGGGCTTTTTGCGAGACCTCATCCCCGCCTCTGTGCGGGCCTTGGTGAGCCCCAAAGAGCGGCTGCGGTTGGCCCTCAACGACTTTGAACTGCCGAACTTCCCGGGTGTGGTGCAAGACGCCATGAGCGCCATGCGCGACGGGGCCTCCCTCGACGCTGTGGGGCAGCTCGTCACCCAAGACCCCAAGGTGGGCGTGGCGTTGTTGAAGCACGTCAACGCCGCCTCCTTCGGCCTGCGCCATCCGGTCAACTCCGTCCCCCACGCCGCCAGCCTCCTCGGCAAAACCCGTCTTGAAGCGGTGCTCATCGCCGTCGGTGTGCAAGAGGCGCTGCCCAAACAGAAGCAGGCCGGATTTCGCCCCGACGACTTTTGGAAAGCCGCCCAACGCCGCGCCGCCATCGCGGGCGTTCTGGCGCAGCTCGCCCACCCCCAGACGCGAGGGGAGTCGGTGACGGCGGCGCTGCTGCAAGACATGGCGGTGCCGGCGTTGATGTTTGCGCGCTCGACCTACGCGAGCGTCTACAAAGAGTGGCGGGCGTCGGCTGCGTCGCTGGTCGACCTCGAGATGGACGCCATGGGCATCACCCACGCCGAAATCGGCGGTTGGCTGTGTGAGATGTGGGGCGTGCCCGACGACCTCACCCTGAGCATTCGAGAGCACCACGCGTTGCCGGCGCCGAACGCGCCCTACCCTGCTGCGGCCGTGGTGTCGGTGCTGGGGGCCAAACCCAAGGCAGACGACCGCGATCGCCTGGTGCAAACCGCCGTCGACACCCTCGATCTGAGCGCCGATGACGTGGCCAGCGCGCTGTCAGAGGCTGGAATTCGCTAGCGTTCTTTGACAGGCGCACTGAGAACCGCCTCTCATGCATTATGTTGCTTGCTGGCGTCGACGTCTTGGTTACAGTTTCCATACTCCTTCGCGGGAGCCGCTTTTGCCCCCAGAAGTACGGTCTGGAGGTCGAGGCGGCCCTCGCGATCTTTTTTTTGCGCTTCAACACCCGTGCTCTGGGTCCACGACGTCCACGGCGGCGCAAACGGCGGCAGCGCATTCGCTTTCCATCAGGTAAGGTCGGCGCATGTCCATGCGTGAACTCCGTTTTCTGATTGTCCCTCTCCTGTGTGCCAGCGTCGCTCTGGCGGTCGGCTGCCCCGACCCGGATGTCGTGGACGACGCTGGCGCGCCGACCGACGCGGGCACCGTGGACGACGACGGCGGCGCCATCGACGACGCCGACAGCGGAACACCAGACGCCGGTGCCCCCACATCCGACGCCGGTGCCCCCACATCCGACGCCGGAGTCGCGGACGCGGGCCCCTCCACCCCCCACGATGCTGGCGCTGCACCCGACGCCGGCACCGTCGTCGACGACGGCGGCATGAGCGTCGTCGATGCCGGCGTCACCGAGCCAGCCGAGCCCGTCGACCTCGCCGACTGCTTTGCCACCATGGACCCAGTGCTCGTCGCCGACTACGCCCAATACGACCCCACCATGGGCACCCACTGCGACGGCACGCAGCACCAAGATTTCACCAACGTTGAGCGCGTGGTCTTCGTGGGCGACTCTGTCACGGCGGGCACCCCACCGACGCTGGCAGGCGATTACTACCGCAATCGCGTGGCCCACGGCCTCGCCGACCGCCTCGGCCTCGACGCGCCCGGCGAAGTGTGGGAGCGCGTCAACGTCTTCGCCAACGGCCAAGGCGCGGTGCGCAACTCGGGCGACTTCTCTAACTGCGCGCAATGGGGCGCCCGCACCGACGACCTCCCCGGCTCGGGCAACCAAATCGAAGAGTGCTTCCCCGCTGAGGAGCGTGGCAAAAACACGCTCATCGTCTCCACCATCGGCGGCAACGACTTGGCGTCCATCGCCGACGACGCGGCGCAAGACCCCCCACGTCCCGACGAGGATTTGTGGCTGAAGGCGCAGCGCACCATCGACTACCTCGAAGACAGCATGGTGTGGCTCTACGACGAGGGGAACCTCACCGGCGACGTCAAAGTGGTGCTCGCCAACGTCTACGAATACACCGACGGCACCGGCGACCTGCTCAGCTGCCCCGCCGCCAACGGTGTCGGCCAGTTCGACTTCGGCTTCGGCTTCGACGCCAACCCCCAAGACCCCGAACTGCTGATGGACATCATCAACCACATCAACGCCGAATACATGCGCATCGCCACCGAGCGCGGCATCGACATGGTGTTCATGCGCGAGGCGTTCTGCGGGCATGGCTTTCAAGACGACAACGAAGAGGGCCGCTGCTACCTCGGCCTCAACGCCGAACGTTGGTTCGACCTCACCTGCATTCACCCCACCCCCGACGGACACGGCCGCATCGCGCAGGCCATCTTGCGGGTCATCGACGGCGGCTTGTAGCTTGCCCCATGCGTCTCGCTGTTCCACAGTGGGTGCATGCAACGCGCTTCCCTTCTTGTTCGCCTTGGCTGCATGTTGGTCGTGGCCGGCTCTCTGTCTGGCTGCGAACTCGTCCGCGAAGTTTTTCCCCTGCCCGTCGAGCCGGTCAAACTCAACAAGGTGTCTGAGGTTGAGGCCAACGCTTGGGCAACTCAGTTTGAAAATGCAGTGAAATCGGGTGACAAAGCGCAGATTTTACCGCTTTTTGATCTGACCTTGGGGGCGCACCATCACCTCGCCGGAGCCAAGATGTCGCGCCGCGACATGCGCTCCCTCAAGGCACGCGTCCCCGTTGGCTTTGCCTCCACAGGCTACGGCGCCATTTTCGCCACCTTTGCCGAACAGAAGGTGGCGCCCACTCGACTGAAGGATGTCTCCGACACCCATGGCATGCGTCTCCGCAGCGTCGTTTTCAGCGTCAGTTTCGGTGGCATCGACATTGAGCAATACCGCCTGCCGCTTTCGCGTCGCAGTGACGGCAAAGTCGTCGCCGTCGACGTCCACCCGCTGTCCATGGGCAGGTCGATCACCTCCGAGGTGCGCAGCATGTGGGATTCGCTGTCAAAAGGGATGAGCAAGTCGGAGCTCAAAGACATCAAGGCCTTGCGTGACGCCCAGCTGAAACGTGCTGAAGGCGACTGGAAAGCGGCCGCAACGCTCGCAGCCTCGGTGCAAAAAGGGTCGTTGGTGCGCCGCGCCGCGTTGCTCGAACGGATGATGAGCTTGTCGAGCGGCGACGACTCGGATGCCTATGCTCGTGTTGCCCAACTCATCGTCGACGAGTTCCCCAACGACTCGGCAGCCCACATGGCTCTCGTCGACATGTACGTCGCCACTGCCCAGTGGAAAAAGGCCCTCTCCGCCATCAACCGTCTCGAACAGAGTGCCTTCGCCCCCGACACCCATTTTGACGTCATGCGCTCCGACCTCCACGTTCTGCTTGGGCAGTACCCTGAAGCCGTTCAGGCGCTCCAAGGAGTCATTGCCAAGGAGCCCAGCAATGAAAGTGCGCAGTCGAGCCTATGCATGGTCTTTTTTCTGGCCGAAGACCATGGCGCTGCAGCCAAGCAGCTTTCGCTGCTCGACGACAAATTCGGGTTGGAATACGACCTGTCGCTCATCCCCGAGTCGAAGCCCTTTCAACGCTCAAAGCAAGGCAGGGCGTTCCTCAAGGCGAGACGACCGCGGTGAGCATCCGTTGTCGCGCGGCTTCGGGAGTCTCGCCCGTCCACTCGTGAAAGGCGCGAAAGAACGAGCTGGGCTCCTCGTAGCCGACGAGAAATGAAATCTCAGAACACGTCAGCGCCGTCTTCTGCAGGTAGTGGTGGGCGAGCTTGGTGCGGGTCTCGTTCAGCACTTTGGCGAAGGTGGTCTCTTCGCCCTGCAGGCGCCGCTGCAGGGTGCGTTTGCTGACGGCGAGCTTTTTGGCGACGGCCTCCATCGACGTCTGCCCCGACGGGAGCGTCTCCAACAACGCCGCCGAGACCCGGTCGCGCACGGTGGCGCTGTCTTCGAGGTCGGCCAGACGGCGGCGCAGCTCGGGCTCGAACATGTCCCACATGGCGTCGTTGGCGGTGAGAAACGGCCGCTGTGCGTCTTCGTACGAAAAGGTCATGCTGGCGACGTCGCCTTCAACGACCGCGGTGCCCAAGAAGTCGGTGAAGGCCTCCATGGCCTCGGGCAGCCGGGGAGAGACGACTTGCAGGGGCACGACGTGTTCGCGTGTCGCCAGGCGGGCGAGGCCGGTGAAGAAGGCGAATTCCATGGCGACCATGGCGCGTGGCGGCTCGAGGGTGGCGTGCAACCATTCGAAGGTGATGGAGAGGCCGACATCGCTGTGCATGACGTCGAGCTTCATGGGGCACACCAGCTTTTTGTACGTCGACAACCGTTCGGCGGCGACGCTGAGGGTGGGGCTGCACAAGGCGGCGAACACCGGGGGTGAAAACGACTCCGCGGCAGCCGACTGCACCAAGTGAATGGGCAGCTCGGGGGAGCCGTATTCGGCTTCGAGGCCTTCCCAAAAGCGGAAATACTCGTCGGGGGTGAGGCTGGCGTTGGGCCTCGAGAAGAGGTCTTCTGGCAGTTGGGCGCGCCGCAGAACATTGGCGGGGTTCACGCCGATGTCTTTGAAGATGACGCGCCAACTCTTTTCGACGGGGAAGGTGTTGGGGGTGACCATGGATGCTCCTTTGCCGCAGCTTGAAGGTAGCAAAGGCGCGGGACATGACACTGGCGGATGGCGCCAACATTGTGGGGGATGGCGTCAGGGCGAAGGGGGTGGATTCTCAAGATCGACTGTCCATTCTCAACATCGACTGCTGTACCGCGCATCTGACGGTCGGACATGGGCGGGCGAGGGTCTGCGTTGAAATGGGACCTTACACCATGATAAACACTTGTTTTAAAACGGTTTTACCCTTGATTCGGGTTTGAGAATGCGTATGGTGTTGGGTCTGACGGCGCCTGCAGAGCCGGATGTCTTGTTCTCAGATTCGGCCAGATGTTCATCTGACACCGAACGGTGGAACTTGCGTGGTGGAGGCGGGGTGGCATTTTTTGGGACACGTCAGGTGGCCCCAACCACGCGGCGAAAACCCGACGCACGACGACCTTCCGCGCCACAACAACACAAAAAGCACACCCCTATCCCCCCGAACCGCGACCCCCCGCCCATCACGTCTGCACCCCGAACACGCTTGGGGATGGACGCCACCGGGGGGTCTTGTGGTAGCAACGCTGTTCGCCGCGCATTCATCGTCACCGCGCGGCAGCTGAAACGCCCACCAACGAGACAAACATGACGTCGTACACGCTGCCCAAAGGCAGACTTGAAGAAGGCTTTGTCGACAAGAACCCTCTGTACACCGAGGGCGAAGCCATCACCGAGGCCAACCGCTGCATCTACTGCTTCGATGCGCCTTGCCAGACGGCCTGCCCCACCGACATCGACGTGCCGACGTTCATTCACAAGATCTCGACGGGGAACATGAAGGGCGCCGCCCGCACCATCCTCGAGAGCAACTTGCTCGGCAAAAGCTGCGCCCGCGCCTGCCCCGTCGAGGTGCTCTGCGCTGGGTCTTGCGTCTACAACCAGTGGGGCCGCGAACCCATCGCCATCGGCCGTTTGCAGCGTCACGCCGTCGAGAGTGCCCTCGCCCAGGCGCCCGACCTCATCAGCCGCACCAAGAAGGCGTCGACCGGCAAGACCATCGCCCTCGTCGGCAGTGGCCCGGCATCGTTGGCGGCTGCAGGCTACCTCGCGCTCGACGGCCACAAAGCCGTCATCTTCGAGAAGAAAGACATCCCCGGCGGGCTCAACACCTTGGGCATCGCGCCCTACAAGCTCGACGCCCAAGCCGCCATCGACGAGATCGACTGGTTGATGAACCTCGGCGACATCGAGCTGAAGACCGGCATCGAAGTCACCGACGGCGAAGCCGGCGACGGCCAGGTGTCGACGTCGCAGCTGCTCAACGACTACGACGCTGTGTTCTTGGGCCTCGGCCTGGGCGCCGACTCCAAGATGGGGCTCGACGAAGAAGACGGTGCCGGCGTGTATGGCGCGGTCGACCTCATCGAACAACTCAAGGCCGACCCCGCTGCCAAAGACAAGCTCAGCGACGTCAAACGCGCCCTCATCATCGGCGGCGGCAACACCGCCATCGACATTGCCCACGAGTTGGCGCTGCTCGACATCGACGACGTCGCCATGGTGTACCGCCGCGGCGAAGACCGCATGACGGCGTACGACCACGAGATGGATTTCGGCAAGAAAGACGGCGTGCGCGTGATGACCCACAGCATCCCCACCGGCTACGTGCGCAACGACGACGGCAGCCTCAATGGTGTGCTCGTCGCCCGCGCTGAAGACGGCAAGCCCGTCGACGGCACCCAAGAGTTGGTGGAGTGCGACCTCGTCGCCCTCGCCATCGGCCAAGCCCGCCTGACAGGCCTCGCCAAAGCGTTCGACGGCGTCGAACTCGACGACCGCGGCCGCGTTGTCGTCGACGACGACACCTGCCGCACCGGCAACGACAAAGTCTACGCCGGAGGCGACTGCGTCAACGGCGGCAAAGAAGTCGTCAACGCCGTGCAGCACGGCAAGCTTGCCGCCCGCGCCATCACCGCCAGCTTCAACGGCTGACTCATCTTCACGACGTCGTCGAGGTGACCTCCGACGTCGACACCCTCATCTGAAAGGCCAAGACATGGCTGACCTCTCTGTTGATTTTTGCGGCGTCAAAAGCCCCAACCCCTTCTGGCTGGCGTCTGCGCCGCCCACCAACACCGGCGACCGCTGAGTTCCCAGAAGGGGGCGCAGGCCCCCCTTCCCCCACGCTGGCACCTGAACTCTTAGGACGGCAGACGTGGGTCCCCCTTCCCCCCTCGGCGCAAAGCGCGCCGGACCGCGTCGCCTGATGCTTGGAATGCCGACCGACTTTCGTGTTGCTCCGGCCGGTGACGTCGAGAACCTCTGAAGAAAGGCCTCAACCATGGCTGACCTCTCTGTCGATTTTTGTGGCGTCAAAAGCCCCAACCCCTTCTGGCTGGCGTCTGCGCCGCCCACCAACACCGGCGACCAAATCAAGCGCGCGTTCGACGCGGGTTGGGGCGGCGCGGTGTGGAAAACGCTGGGCAACCCCATCCAAAACGTCAGCTCGCGCTTCGGCGGCGTGAACTACGGCAGCAAGAAGCTGATGGGCTTGAACAACATCGAGCTCATCACCGACCGTCCCCTCGAGGTGAACCTGCGCGAAATTCGCGACGTCAAAGACCAATACCCCGACCACGTCGTGGTGACGTCGTTGATGGTCGAGACCCGCGAAGAGTGGAAAGAGATCATCGAGCGCGCCGAAGAAGCCGGCAGCGACATGCACGAGCTGAACTTCGGCTGCCCCCACGGCATGTGTGAGCGCGGCATGGGCTCGGCCGTCGGGCAAGAGCCCAAGGTGCTCTCTGAAATCACGTCGTGGGCGGTGGAATTCGCCACCAAGCCGGTGATCATCAAGCTGACCCCCAACGTGGGCGACATCACCGAACCCGGCCTCGCCGCCGTCAAAGGCGGCGCACATGCGTTGAGCCTCATCAACACCATCAAGAGCATCGTCGGCGTCGACCTCGACACCATGGTGCCGCAACCGATGGTGGGCAACAAAAGCTCCAACGGGGGCTACTGCGGCCCCGCCGTCAAACCCATCGCGTTGCACATGCTCGGTCAGCTGAGCAAACACCCCGCCGTCGACATCCCCATCTCGGGCATCGGGGGCATCAGCAACTGGCGCGACGCCGCCGAGTTCATCGCCCTCGGCTCGACGAGCGTGCAGGTGTGCACCGCCGTCATGCACCATGGCTACCGCATCGTCGAAGACATGATTGAAGGCCTCAGCGACTTCCTCGACGAGAAAGGCATGAAAAGCGTCAGCGAGCTCATCGGCGCCGCCGTGCCCCAGTACTCCGACTGGAACCACCTCGACCTCAACCACCACACCGTGGCCGCCATCGACGAAGACAAGTGCATCGGCTGCCAGCTGTGCCACGTCGCCTGCATGGACGGCTCGCACCAGTGCATCCACATCCCCGGCCGCACCGAAGAAGAATCGCGTGCTGCGGGCCACACCCACATGCCCGACGTCGTGCCCGACCGTCCGGTGACCGCTGCAGGCGGTACGCCTGGCGCGCGCATTCCCTTCGTGCATGAAGCCGAATGCGTCGGCTGCAACCTCTGCCAATTGGTGTGCCCCGTCGACGACTGCATCACCATGGTGACCAAGCGCAAAGGTGATGAGGTGCTCACCTGGGACGACAAGATCCAGCAGGGCATCAGCTACATCCCCGGCGGACTCAAAGCCACCGAAGACGAGCGCAAAGGCCGCTGACGTCGACGACAGCATGCAAAAAGCCCCCGCAGCGACGGGGGCTTTTTTTGGTCGTGGCGGCTCGCGCTCAGAGCTCTGCCGGGTCACCGTCTCTGATGAGCGCTGCGGTTTGCGCGGGTCCGGCGCGCGACGGCAGCCGGGCACTGACTTTGCGCAAGCTGCTGAGCGTGGCGGCGGCAAACTCTGACTCGGTCACATCGCGCTGGGCCCAGCCCACCCATTCGACTTCAAGCGTCTCCGCGTTTTGCACGAAGACCACCAACGTTTTGCTCGTCGACAGTTCTTGCTGGGCGACGGGATCGACCGGCAAGTCGGCGGTGGCCGCGCCTGCGTTCATGGCCGACTGCGTGGAGAATGCGCCGTTGAAGTCGTCGTCCACGAGGACCTTCCACGACACCACCAGCTCGGGGTTGGACGAGGGCGCGAACCCCTTGGCGACGAGCTCGTCGTGCAGGACGGCGGTGCCTTCCTCGGCGATGCTCTTGCTGTCGCCCAACGTCGGCCCCACCACGCGAAAGGTCCGCTCGACGCCATCGCGAAAACCAGGGGACGTTTGGTGGCGCACCTCGACGGTGGCGCATCCGGCCAGCGCGATGATGACGACGCTGCTCCACAGCAACTGCATGCCTTTGCGGATCTTCATGATGACTCCTGTGTGCTGGTGAAGGCGACGTCGCCAGCTTCGGGCACGCCGCGTCTGGGCCCACGCGCGGATGCGCGTCGGGTGAACCTGCAGCCGGCCCTGCCGGCTGCGTCGAGGTTGTAGGGCCTGCTACTCGCCTTGACCGAGCGAGAAGCCTCGCTCGTCGTCAAAGTTGTAGAGGTTTTCGGTCTTGATGACGTCGAGACCGCCGGCGCCCAGCCGCGACAACAGCTCGACGACGTCACGGGGAGCCGCGTGTTCGTCGTTGGCCATGAACCGACACCGCCAGTGGTCGGTGCAGAATGTCTCCGGCATGAAGTTGGGCCACACCTGAACGCCGCGGTTGGTGATCATCTTCAGACGCCAACCCTCGCCCGCCGCCGCGAGGTGGTCGGCCAACACGTGCGGCGCGCGTTCGTGTTCGTCCCAATCGACGAAGACATCGACGCCGACCAAAGCCTTGCGTCGACGAGGTGTCGTCGAGCGCTGCACCGAAAACCGATGCGGTCTCAGCTGCTCGTCTGGCAGGGTCTTCGGCGCATTGCCCATGCGTTCGATGACGGCATCGGCGAAGGGCTGTGTGCCCACCACCAAGTTGGTGCTTTCGCCCACGAGGTCAGACGTGTGCACGCCGTCTTCGAGGGTCGACAACCACGCATTCTTCACACGGGTGGCCACGTCGCTCTGGTCGAGGTGCAGCAACATGTCGACGGCGGCGAGCAACAGCCCCGACGGGTTGGCCACGCCTTGGCCGGCAATGTCGGGCGCCGAGCCGTGCACGGCCTCAAACATCGAGACCTTCTCGCCGACGTTGATGGAGCCGGCGATGCCGACGGAGCCCGACACCTCCGACGCGATGTCCGACAGGATGTCGCCGTAGAGGTTCAACGTCACGATGACGTCGAAGTCTTGCGGACGGGTGGCAACGCGCGCAGCGCCGATGTCGATGACCTGATGGGCCTGCCCGATGTCGGGGTACTCCTCGGCAATCTCGCGAAACACCTCAGCGAACAAGCCGTCGGTGTGTTTCATGATGTTGCTCTTGGTCATGCAGGTGACGTGCTTTCTGCCATGGGCACGTGCGTACTCAAACGCGTACCGCACGATGCGCTCAGACCCCGGCCGCGACACCAGCTTGAGCACTTGCGCGACCTCTTGCGTTTGCTGGTGTTCGATGCCGGCGTAAAGGTCTTCTTCGTTTTCGCGGACGACGACGACGTCCATCCCTGGTGCGGCATTCGATACAAACGGCGCGTACGAACGCGAACGACGGACGTTGGCGAAGAGGTTCAACGACTTGCGGATGGTGACGTTCAGACTCTTGTACCCGCCCCCCAGCGGCGTCGTGATGGGCCCCTTGAGAAAGGCGGGGTTGCGGCGAATGACGTCCCACGCGTCGGGGGCGATGCCCGACGTATGCCCCGACAGGTATTGCCGCTCACCGATGTCGATCTCTTCGTAGTGCAGCTTGGCGCCAGCGGCGTCGAGGATGCGCACCACCGCGTCTGAAATCTCGGGGCCGATGCCGTCGCCACGGGCCAAGGTCACCGTCGGGTTCGTCGTCGTCGTCGTCATCGTCGGCTCCTACAGTTGTGCGGCGTGACCGTTGGAGGTCGATGCGGGTGCGTCGACGTCGAGAGGACGGGCGCGAAACTCGGCTTCGCGAAACACAAGGTCGGCGAACGCGACGCTGCGCTGGCGAATGCGGGAGCTGGTGTCGACGACGGTGCCGTCGCCGTTCATGTAGCCACGCAGCTCAATGCCCCGGGCGAAGTCGTTGACCTCGATGTACAGCGGCGTTTGCTTGCGCTCGCTGGCGAACATGGGGGAGTTCACGGCCACCATGCGTCCTTGCAGTTCGTAGCTGACGGTGCGGCGGGTCTCGCGGCAGCGGTAGGTCACCCGCAGGTGCTGCCCATCGACGAGATGGCAGGTGTACATGGGGCCCCAATCGCCCCAGGCGTCGACGTTGCAGCTGCGCAAGTCGGGGACGGTGACGATGACGTCGAACACCTGTCCGTGATCGCTGACGGTCATCTCGAAGTGCTTGTGGTCGAAGAACTGCAGCATGTTCTGGGGTGGGGTGGGCGCCATGTCTCCTCCGGGCAAGGATGTGCCTCTCCGTCAGGTCGCAGTACGACGTCAGCGGCGACGGTGACGTCGACGAGGCTGGGTTGTGTGCGTCGTCGAGGCCTGGGCAGACCACGGTGACGCGTTGGGCATGCGATAGTGGTATGGGCTGGCACGCGTACGGCCAAGTAGATAAAACAGAAGAGACCTATCGGTTTTTCCGAGCACAGCTGGAGGTGCCATGGAGTGGCTGAATTTCAGACACCTGTACGCGTTCTGGTCGGTCTGTCGGCACGGCGGGTTTCGCAAGGCCAGCGAGCGCATTTTTGTGTCGCAGTCGACGGTGAGCGAGCAGGTGGCGTCGTTGGAGGACTACCTCGGCGAGTCCCTCATCGACCGCAACACGCGCACCTTCTCCGTCACCGAGCGTGGCGCTGCACTGCTGCAATACGCCGACGCCATCTTTGCCAAGAGCCAGGCCATCAACAGCGTGTTTCGCGACAAGCACGACGACGACGCCCCGCCGCGGCTGCGACTCGGCATGGTCGGCGGGATCTCCCGCAACTTTGTCTACGGCCTCATCGCGGCCCACACCGGCCGCGACTCCGACGACAACGCCGCATCCCGTCGCATGCAGTTTGACGTCGTCGACGGCTCGCTCGACGAGTTGCATTCGCTGTTGCGCAGCTTTGACCTCGACGTCGTCTTCAGCCTTGAACGCCCCAGACAACAAGACCTGATGTCGTTTCGCCACCGGCAGGTGACGTCGAGCCCCATCTGCGTCGCGGGAACACCGTCGTTGGTGAAAGAGGCCCGGCGCGCACGTCGGCGCAAGGAGCCGTCAACGACACCTGAACTGTTTCTCTTTCGCCATGCCGTCGACGGCGCCACCCTCGAAGAACGGGTGCACCAACAGCTCCACACCATTGCCCCGGTCTCGGTGAGCACCGACGACATCTCGCTGTTGCGCTTCTTGGCCAACAGCGGACGCGGCCTCGCCGTCGTGCCCGAGGTCGGCATCCGTGAAGACCTCGTCGCCGGACACGTCCACCGCATCGAACTCGACGACGCCCCGCAGATCGAGGTGTTCGCCAGCTACCTCGACAAAGGCGTCCGCCGGCCCGTCATCGAGCATTTTCTCGACGAAGACACGTGAACGCAAAAGCCCCCGTCCACGACGAGGGCGTTTTGCGCGCGACAGACGTCGTCTGTCACATCGAGCGGCGGTAGGCGCCACCGACTTCAAACAACGCCGCCGAGATGCTGCCCAAGGTGCACACCTTGGCGGCCTCCATGATGGCTTCGAAGACGTTGTCGCCACGCTTGGCGGCGTCTTTGAGTTGCACGATGGCGTCGTCGTGCTCTTGCTTGAACAACGATTTCACGCGGCCGACTTCGTCGACTTGCTCGTCTTTCTCGTCGTCACTCGAGCGAATGAGCTCGGTCTCTTGCACCAAGTCGTCTTCGTTCTCAGGCAAGAACGTGTTCACCCCAATGATGGGGAACTCCCCGGTGTGCTTGAGGTGCTCATACTTCATCGACTCGTCTTGGATCTTGCCGCGCTGGTACATGGTCTCCATGGCGCCGAGCACGCCGCCGCGTCCGTCGAGACGTTCGAACTCTTTGAGCACGGCCTCTTCGACGAGGTCGGTGAGCTGTTCGATGAGGTAGCTGCCTTGAAAGGCGTTCTCGTTTTTCGTCAGCCCCAACTCGCGGTTGATGATGAGCTGAATCGCCAACGCCCGGCGCACGCTCTCTTCGGTGGGGGTGGTGATGGCCTCGTCGTAGGCGTTGGTGTGCAGCGAGTTGCAGTTGTCGACGATGGCGTACAGCGCCTGCAGCGTGGTGCGGATGTCGTTGAAGTCGATCTCCTGCGCGTGCAGCGACCGGCCCGACGTTTGAATGTGGTACTTCAGCTTCTGGCTGCGCGCGTCGGCGCCGTACAACTTCTTCATGGCGACGGCCCAAATGCGACGGGCCACGCGGCCGATGACGGCGTACTCGGGGTCGAGGCCGTTGGAGAAGAAGAAGCTGAGGTTGGGCGCAAACGTCGACACATCCAAGCCGCGCGCCTTGTACGCCTCGACGAGGGTGAACCCATTGGCGAGGGTGAACGCCAGCTGGCTGATGGGGTTCGCTCCGGCTTCGGCGATGTGGTAGCCGCTGATCGACACCGAGTAGAAGTTTCGCACGCCGTTGTGCGTGAAGTACTCCTGCACGTCGCCCATCATTTTCAGCGCGAACTCCGTCGAGAAGATGCAGGTGTTTTGCGCTTGGTCTTCTTTCAAGATGTCGGCTTGCACGGTGCCGCGCACCGTCTGCAACACATGCTGTTTGACCTCGTCGTACTCGGCTTTGTCCATGACGCGGTCGGCGCTGAGACCCAAGAAGCCGAGGCCGCTGCCATCGTGTCCTTCGGGAAGGTCACGTCGATACGTCGGGCGCTTTTGCCCGCGCTCCTCGAAGAAGGCGTCGATCTTTTTGTCGATGGCCTCCCAGCGCCCTTCTTCGCGCAGCTTGCGTTCGCACGCAGCGTCGACGGCGGTGTTCATGAAATACGCGAGCAACATGGGCGCCGGCCCATTGATGGTCATCGACACACTCGTCGCTTTGTGCAGCAGGTCAAAGCCCGAGTACAGCCGCTTGGCGTCGTCGAGGGTGCACACGCTGACGCCGGAGTTGCCGACCTTGCCGTAAATGTCAGGTCGCTTGTCAGGGTCGGCGCCGTACAACGTCACCGAGTCAAACGCCGTCGACAGCCGCACCCCTTTTTGCCCGCGGGCGAGATAGTGGAAGCGCGCGTTGGTGCGTTCAGGTGTGCCTTCGCCCGCGAACATGCGGGTGGGGTCTTCGCCGGTGCGCTTGAAAGGGAAGACGCCCGCGGTGAAGGGGTAGTGGCCGGGCACGTTCTCTTTGCCAGCAAAGCGCACCTTTTCACCAAGGTCTTTGGTCGTCGGCACCGCCACCTTGGGAATGGCGTTTTCGCTCAAGCTCTCGGTGTAGTTCTCGACGACAAACTCTTTGCCACGCACTTGGTACGACTGCGTTTCTTCACGGTAGGCGTCGAGGGTGGCGTCGAGGGTCTTCAGCAGCTCACGTGCCTCATTGCTCATCTCGGCGTACAGCTCGTCGTGACGTTGACGCAAGCGCTGCACGAGGTCGTCGTCGTGGACGTCGGCATGCGCGAAGGTTTGCTGACCATCGTCGAGCACGTCGCCCATGTCGTCGAGGGTGCGGCGCAAGCCATCGACTTTTTCGGCGAGGAGGGCATCGGCTTCCATCTGCTTGTGGTGGTCGCGCACGGTGCGGGCCACGTCGGCGAGGTAGCGGGTGCGGTCTTGCGGAATGATGCTGTCGGTGTGCGGTGCGCCCGACGACAGCTCGGTGAAGTTCCAGTTGCCTTTGTCATCGACGGTGGCCAGCTTGTGCATCAGCGCATTGAAGAAGCCGTTGGTGCCTGGGTCGTGAAAGCGGTGGGCCGAGGCCGCGAACACCGGCATGGCGTCGGGCGACTCGTCGAAGCGCTGCCGGTTGCGCTGGTAGGTTTTGCGCACGTCGCGCAAGGCGTCTTCTGCGCCGCGCTTGTCGAACTTGTTGATGACGACGAGGTCGGCGTAGTCGAGCATGTCGATCTTCTCGAGTTGGCTCGGTGCGCCGTACTCGGGCGTCATCACGTAGACAGAGAAGTCGGTGAGTTCGGTGACCTCAGAATCCGATTGGCCGATGCCGGCGGTCTCCAAAATGACCACGTCGAAGGCGCCACTGAAGCGCAACACATCGAGGGCGTCTTTGACCGCTTCGCTCGTCGCCATGTGGGCCCGGCGGGTGGCCATGCTGCGCACAAAGGTGCGGGTGCTTTTGGCCGAGTTCATGCGGATGCGGTCGCCCAACAAGGCACCGCCGGTGCGGCGGCGGGTGGGGTCGACAGAGAGAACGGCGATGCGTTTGTCGTCGTCAAAGGCCTCCAAATAGCGCAGCAGCACTTCGTCGATGAGCGAGCTCTTGCCAGCGCCGCCGGTGCCTGTGAACCCGATGACGGGACAGGCCTCGACGACGGCTTTGCGCTCGGTGAGCGCGGTGCGCACCTGCGTCGCGGTTTTCTGCGTGTCGGCGTCGTCGGAGTCGACCCCTGCTTCGAGGCAGGTGATGGCGCGGGCGATGTCGAGGGTGTTGAGGTCGGCTTTGACGTCGTCGAGCAAAGCTTGGGGCGCACGCAACGCGGCCGCCTGGTCGCACTCGGTGAGCATGGCGCGGATCATCCCCACCAAGCCCATCTTGCGGCCGTCTTCGGGCGAAAAGATGCGCGACACGCCTCGGCTGTGCAGCAGGTCGATCTCCTCGGGGACGATGACGCCGCCGCCACCGCCGTAGACCTTGATGTGGCTGGCGCCGCGTTCTTCGAGGAGCTCCAACATGTAGGTGAAGTATTCGACGTGACCGCCTTGGTAGCTGCTGATGGCGATGCCGTGGGCGTCTTCTTCAATGGCGGCGGTGACAACTTCGTCGACGCTGCGGTCGTGGCCCAGGTGAATGACCTCGGCGCCTTCTTGCTGCAGGATGCGACGCATGATCTGGATGGCCGCGTCGTGCCCATCAAAGAGGGAGGCGGCGGTGACAAAGCGGATCTTGTGCTGCAACTGAAATGGGACGTCGTTTGGTTTGGCGGGGTCAGCAACAACGGCGGTCATGAAAGCTCCGATGGCGGTCAGCCAGCGACGGTCGACGACGACAGCACCTGCACATTCAGGCCCAAGAGGGGTCGCCGGCCGCATCTGTTCGAGAAGCACCACACCGTCGGCTTTTTGGAAGCCGAGAAGACGCCGTGGTACTCCCCATAGGTCTGCCTCTTGCGGGATGAACGCCGACGGAGCAACGGGGGACCGCGTTTTTGTCTCTCCTGTGTGCCCCACATGCGTCGTCATTCTGCACCGCGTCATCGACGACGCCGGGGCAACACTTGGTGCAGCTGCGGCTGCGCTTGGAGTGGAGATGACCTTGTCCGCGAACCTTGCCGCCTCCTGCTTGCTTCGATGTCGTGCCCTGCTGGCCTGCTTGGTGGTGGGCGCCGTGGCAGCAGCTCCGTCTGCGTCGGCCCAAGGCCGTTCATTGCCGCTGGAGCGCTTTGAAGTCGCCACCGACCACACCGGCTTTGGCAGCACCGAAGGCGGTGGCATCCTCGGCCACCTCGAGATGCAAGGCGGCGGCGTCCTCAACTACACGTTGAACCCCTTGGTGGTGCGCGACGGGCCCAACGGCGATCGCCGCTTTTCCATCGTGGGCCACCGCGTGGTGAACGAGTTGCACTTCGCGATTGGCCTGTACGACTACGTGCAGATCGGCGTCACCGCTCCCTTCGTTCTGCTGCAGGTCGGCGACGACCTTGAAAACCTCAAAGACGCCCTCGGCCAAACCGGCGGCCTGGCCGGCATTGGCCTCGGCGACGTTCGCGTGGTGCCCAAAGTGCGCCTGCTGCGCGAAGACAAACACTTCGTGAACGTGGCCTTGTTGGCGCACTTGTCGTTGCCCACGGCGTCGGGCATCTCGTTCACCGAAGAAAGCGGCCTCGGCTTCAACTACGGCGAAAGCTTCTTGGGCAACGGACCTCTCGGCTTCGCCCTCAAACCCGAACTCGCCGTCAGCGCCAACCCCTTGGGCATCCGCCTCGCCGGCAACTTGGGTTGGCGTCTGCGCCCCACCATCAACTACCTCGACCGCTACCCCATCACCCCCGAGTTCACCTACCGCGTGGGCGTCGGCTACGACATTGGCCAGTGGATTCCGGCGTTCACCATGATTCCGTCGGTGTGGGAGTACAACGCGAAACAGCAACTGCTCGTCTACGCCGAGGTCTTCGGCGCCACGGCCGACCGCGACCCCTTTGGCGTCGTCACCGCCCTCACCGGCCCCACGGGCGACGAGGCACTCACCGCCAACCAAACCATCCGATTGGCCAACGCCGCCGAATGGAGCGTGGGCTCCCGCTGGAACTTCTACAAAGGCTGGCACCTCGAGGGCGCCGTGGGCAGCGGCATGCTCCCCGGGTTTGGCACCCCCGACCTGCGGCTGTGGGGCGGCGTGCGCTACGTGCACAAACAAACCGACCGCGACGGCGACGGCATCGAAGACAAAGACGACCAATGCCCCGACGACAAAGAAGACATCGACCAATTTGACGACACCGACGGCTGCCCCGACATCGACAACGACAAAGACGCTGTGCTCGACGTCGACGACAAGTGCATCAACGAAGCCGAAGACATCGACCAGTTTGAAGACACCGACGGCTGCCCCGACATCGACAACGACAAAGACGGCATTCTCGACGACAAAGACGCCTGCCCCAACGAAGTGGGCATTGCCGACCTCGGCGGATGTCCGCGTCAAGACCGAGATGGCGACGGCGTCGAAGACCTGAAAGACAAGTGCCCCGACGAGGCCGGCCCCAAAGACAACGGCGGCTGCCCCATCCAAGACAGCGACAAAGACGGCGTGCTCGACGCTGAAGACGAGTGCCCCAACGAGGCGGGCCCGCCGGCACGCAAGGGATGTCCGCTCAAAGACGCCGACAGCGATGGCGTCGAAGACAAAGACGACGCTTGCCCCAACGTGCCCGGCCCCGTCGAGCGCAAAGGCTGCCCTGTCGGCGACAAAGACGGCGACGGCGTCATCGACGACGACGACAAATGCCCAGAGCAACCCGGGGTGAAAGACCGCCAAGGATGCCCCATCCCCGACCGCGACCAAGACGGCATCCCCGACGAGAAAGACAAATGTCCTGACGAAAAAGGGCCTGAAGCGCGTCAGGGGTGCCCCATTCCCGACAAAGACGGCGACGGCATCGAAGACGGCGTCGACGCCTGCCCCGACAAAGCCGGCGCCGCCATCTTCAAAGGCTGCCCCGACACCGACGGCGACGGCGTCGAAGACGCCAAAGACAAATGCCCCAACGACGTCGGCTTGAAGATGTTCGAGGGCTGTGGCGACAAAGACGAAGACGGCATTCCCGACCACAAAGACAAATGCCCTGAAGAAAAAGAAGTCATCAACGGCGTCAAAGACGAAGACGGCTGCCCCGACAAAGGCAAGATGTTGGTGATCATCAAGAAAGAGAAGATCGAGATCATCGAGAAGGTGTACTTCGCCACCGGCCGCGACCGCATTCAGAAGCGCTCCTTCGGGCTGCTGGATCAGGTGGCGCTGACGTTGAAAGCCACCCCGCGCTTGAAGAAGATCCGTGTCGAAGGACACACCGACTCTCAAGGCTCGGCCGCCGGCAACAAGTCGCTCTCTGATAGGCGTGCCAACGCTGTGAAGCGCTACCTCATCGGCGCTGGCGTTGAACCCGAACGTCTCGAAGCCCAAGGATTCGGCGAAGAACGGCCCATCGACACCAACGACACCCCTGAGGGGCGTCAGAACAACCGCCGCGTCGAATTCGTCATTCTAGAGCAGTAGGATGACGACGGCCGCGAGCGTGGATTCGCGGCCGCGGAGGCTTCTTTTGGCATCAATGACGGTTCGACGACGCGTTCTTCCCGCGCTTCTGCTCGCCTTGGCGACGAGCCTGGCGTTTGCCCCTGCAGCGAGTGCCAAAAAGAAAAAGGGCGTCTACACCGACACCAAAAAGCGGTTTCGCCTGAAGCTGCCTCGAGGGTGGAAGCTGGCGCCGCTGCCCGGCGACACCAGTGGCATGACCTTTCGCAAAGACAGCCAAGGGCAGTTTGCCTTGGTGCGGGTGCAGGTGCGCAAACGACGTCCGGGGGAGACGGTGCAGGCGTCGATGAAGAGCGCCATGCACCTCTTCGAACAGGAGATCGGCTACGCCAGCAAGGGCGATCTGCCGTCGAGCGTGGGCATGCTGCCGGCGCACCAGCGTTCGTTCACCGTGTTTGCCAATGGCGACCGTCGGGTGGTGCGCGCCATTGACTTGTACGTGCTGCATGCCTTTGGCCACGTTCACGTCGTGCACTTTGAAGGGCTACAGAAGTCAAAGAAGCGCTTCGACCGCGACGTCGACCGCATGTTGGCGTCGTACAAAGCCCTCGCTGGCAAACGCATCTACGCGCCCCTCATCGGCAATTGGGAGAACGTCGACGGCGGCCCCGCTCTGGTGCTCGACGAAGACATGACCTTTCGCCTCGGCCCCCTGCGCGGCACCTTCGCCGCCGACGGCGGACGTCTCACCCTGCACATGGCCGATGGCAAAGAGCGCTTTGGGTACGACGTCGACAAACGCAAGCTGGTGCTGTCGGGCGGCAACCTCGACGCGCCCATGACCTACAAACGCTCGGGCGCCGCCCGCTTCTCGGCGTCTGAACCCAAGAAGGCCAAAGCCGAACGGCTCACCCGCCACCGTCTCGTCGGTCGTTGGCGCGCCCTCGACACCGCCACCATGGAGCCGCTGGTGTTGCATCTGTCGCCGACGGGTGCGGTGTCGTTCGGCCCCCTCTCGGGGCAATGGCGGTTTGAAAGCGGCCGCCTCACCATCGTCTCGACGACGGGCACCGAAGTCACCTACGCCGTGTCGTACAGCCGCGGCAAGCTGCGCCTCGGCGGGGGCGACCTCGACCAAGACCTGTATTTGGTGCAGGAGTAGTGCCCAGCGCGACGACAACGACGACGTGGCCGGCTGCGTCTGACGTCGTCGACCTTCACGCCCACTGCGCGGCCCAGGGGATCGACCTCGACGACGCCCTGGCGCGATTGCGCAAGGTGTACGACCTCGTCGACGAGGCCAACGCCCGCAACACGGGTGGTCTCGATTTGCCGTGCCACAGCGGCTGCAGCGCATGTTGTGAAGACGCGGTGTTCATGAGCGAGTTGGAGTTCATGGCGCTGTGGCACTTTTGCCAAACCCACGTCGACGACGACGAGCGCGCCCGCATGGTGCACCGCAGCCAACGGTTGGTGCACGACCACGCCGCCGTCTTTGCCGCCATGGCCGACCGCCTCGCACGCGGCGAACACGACCTCACCGACTTGGCCATGCCGTTGCGTCTGCGGTGCCCCATCCTCAACGACGACGGGGCCTGTCAGGCGTATTCGTGGCGGGAGTTGTGGGGGCGACTGTTCGGGCAGTCGTTCAACGACGAAGGCGGCATCTATGGGTGCCATCTCGTTGGCGACCACCTCATCGGCCGCCAGGTGACGTTGTTGCCGGCGCGGGCCACAGCCCGTCGACTGCTGGGTCTGCCCTTGACCCGGGGCTCGCAACTGCTGCCCGCGTGGGTGGTGCAGTGGTACGGCCCAGGCGCGCCTGACCTGGTGACGTTGACGACGACAGCGTAGACGCTACTCGCCGTCTTCGATGTCGACTTCCTTGGTGAAGATGATGAACGCCATGCGCGGTCGTTTGGAGGCCTCGTTGGGCACAAAGGTCATGCCGTCGAAGGTCCAACCGTCTTTGGTTTCTTCGTTGAGAATTCGCGTGAGGCTGTCGTCGGTGACCGTCGATGTTTCGCGCACGCGGTATTCTGTGATGACCATGAGGACCTCCCGGTTTGCATGTCTTGCATAGCGGTTCTCGACGACGGATGCAGCAATTGCGTAGCCTCTGTCCATGACCACCGACCTTCGCCCCGACTTCACAGCTGCCGTTGAGCGGCTGTTGCCCGCCGTGTGTGCGCAACATCCGCGGCTGCACCCCCTGGTGGAGGCGACGCCGTCGATTCTCGTCGTGGCGCAGGGTGCCTGGGGCACAACGGCAGCGTCGATTCGGGCGTTGTCGACGTCGGCGGAGCGCGTGGTGGTCGACGGCGTGGAGCGTCATTTGGAGCTGTGTCTGCGGCCGCCGTTTTTTCACCGTGGTGAAACGCGGGCGCGGCTGCAGGTCTTAGTGCACGAGTTGCTGCACATCGACGTCGACCAGCCGCGAGCGCTCGACGACACCATGCGGCACGTACACACCTCCCAAGCCGACGTCGATGCAGAGGCGGCGGCCATCGTCGACGCGGTGCTCCCTGAGCTCGCGCCCGTGGTGCTGGCCCCCCTTGGCCACGACGGTGAAGTGCGCCTGCGGTGTTGGCTGCACCGTCCCATCGCCGACACCGCCGCCCGCGCCTTTGACGACGATGATGTGGTCGACAGCGTGGTGCGCTTGCGCACGGCCCCCACCTTTCGCACCGGCTGGTGGTAAACTGACGCCGAGGTGGTCGATGAACACAACTGAAGCAGCAGCGCCGGGGTTGCCGGGCCCATCGTCGACGACGGCGGGCGCCGACAAGATGCTCGACCAGTTGGCGTTGGCGCACTACCTCATCGCCGCCATCACCGTCGCCAAGATCTTCTTGGGGTTGCCGCTGATGATTCCTGGCATTCAGGGCATGCAGAGCGGCAGCGGTGCCGAGGCCGATGCTGTCCCCGCGTGGTTCGACACCGTCGTGTTCTGGATGGCCGTGCTTATGGACATGGAGCACATCAAAGACGACCCGCTGTTCGTCGCCTTGGTGCTCTTCGTGGTGGGCTCGACGCTGGTGACCGTCAGCGTCGTGCATGGCGCGGCGTTGGCGTGGATCGGCTGGTGCATCAAGAAGCGCAAGCGCTTCAAGACGGTGCTCATCTTCTCGTGGCTCGACGTCGTCTACGTGCCGTTTGGGTTGGTCATCAGCATCGCGGTCATCTTGCTGTTCAAGAAAGACGACATTCGCTCTGCGTTTGGCGTCGAACCCAAGGCCACGTCGACGACGACCTAGGCGCCGAGGACGGTGCCTGCCGCGATGGGTTTGCCACGCACGGCGTCGGCCACCTTCATGCGTTTTTTGCCAGGCACCTGCAGGTCGGCAAAGGCCACGGCGCCGTCGCCGCAGGCCACCACCAACTCGGTGTCGGCGCGCAGCACTTCACCAGGTGCACCCGTGCCGTCGACGACGCGCGACGCGAACAGCTTGACGACGTCGCCGTCGAGGGTGGTGCTGCTGCCGGGCCACGAGAACATCGCACGGCAGTGGTCGTGCACTTGTTGGGCGGTGTTGCTGAAGTCGAGGGGTGCTTCTTGCTTGCGCAACATCTCGGCGTAGCAGATGCCCTGTGTCGGCTGTGGCGTCTTCGACAGGCTGCCGTCGAGGATGCCGTCGAGGTGGGCCTTCAACGTTTCTTTGCCCAGCTGGGCCAACTCGATGGTGAGAGCGTCGCCGGTGACGTCGTCGGCGATGGGCATCTTGGCTTCGGTGTAGACGTCGCCGGCGTCGAGGTCGAACACCATGTCCATCAAACCAACGCCGGTCTCGTCGTCACCGGCGGCGATGGCACGTTGAATGGGGGCCGCCCCTCGCCACCGTGGCAACAAAGAGGCGTGCACATTCACCATCCCTCGACGGGGGTGGCGCAAGATGCGGTTGGCCAGGATGCGTCCGTATGCGGTGACCACGCCGAGGTCGAGGTCCATGGCGCTGTAGCGCTCCCAAAAGGCGTCGCCGTCGTCGGTGCCCTTCTTCAAGGTCAGCGGCTGCAACACCTCGATGCCAGCGTCGAGGGCGCATTCTTTGACGGGCGGCGGCTGTACTTTTTTGCCGCGTCCTTTGGGGCGGTCGGCTTGGCAGACGACGGCGAGCACGTCGTGCTCGCTCTCGATGAGGGCTTCGAGCGACGGCACCGCAAACGCCGGCGTGCCAAAGAAGATGAGGTTGGCCATGACAGACTCCTCGACGTCGCCAGTCGTCGACGTCGACGTGAACTACATGCTTTGGATGACGCGTTCGATGCGGTCGGTGGCCTCTTTCAGCTGGTCAAGCTCAGGGCCGAAGGAGAACCGCAGGTAGGTGTCGAAGCGAGAGCGACGACCTGGACGACGACGCCCGGGGTTGATGTCGAAGAACTGCCCGGGGACGGTGACGACTTTCTCCTCGAGCATGCGCCTGAAGAAGGTCATGCCGTCGTCGATGCCCTCGGGGAGATTCTCGACGCTGCCCCACACGTAGAAGCTGCCTTCTGGGCTCTTGGGCACGCGCACGCCGAGTTCACGCAGTTTGTCGACGAGAAAGGCGCGTTTTTGGCTGAACACCTTGCGGATGGTCTTGGTCTCCAAGTCGGTGTGGTCGTCATCGAGCAGGGGAATCGCCGCCAACTGTGATGGACGGTTGCCGCCCCCGTCGAGAAACGACCCCGCCGAGCTGACGGCTTCGATGACCGACTTGGGGCCCACCGTCCAGCTGATGCGAAAGCCGGGGTAACGCCAGTTCTTGGTGAGTCCGTCGAGGAGCAGCACAGGATCTTGGTCGACGTCTTCGACAAACTCGGCGGCGGAGACGATGGGTTTGTCTTCGCCGTCGGGCGAATCCCAGATGTAGTGCGAGTAGAACTCGTCGCAGATCAACGCGCAGCCCAGGGTGCGGGCCTGTGCCACCCACGCCGCCAATTCGGCGCCGGCCACGGTCTTGCCCGTCGGGTTGCAGGGGTTCGACAGCAGCACCGCCGACAGGCCGCGGCCGAGAATCTCGCTGCGCAGTTGGGCGGCAGAGAAGTGGTAGTCCTGCTCTTCGTCGAGGAGGATGGGGATCGACTGAAACAGCCGAAACACACTCAGCAGTTCTTCGTAGGCGGTGTAGTCTGGCAAGAAATGCCCGAGGTTCACCTCGCCCAGGGCGACGGCGACGCGGGCCAACCCCAAACGTCCGCCGCCCGAGATGGCGACGTTCTCGGCGGTGTATTGCGACGGCATGCCGCGGCGAAAGCGGCGGTTGTACATCTGGGCCACGGCGTCGCGCAGCTCCCACAAGCCGGGCACGGGGGCGTATTCGTAGTCGTCGATGCCCACGCGGAGTTCTTGAATGCGGTCGGGCCCGCCTTTGAGCTTGCCGGTTTCGGGCTGTCCTTGGCCGAGGTTGCACCAACCGTCTTCTTTGCCGAATCCCCGCTTTTCAGCCTCGGTCGACACGAAGATGACGCCGGTTTTGGGCACGCTGCGAAAGGCGGCTGCTTCAAGATTTTCTCGCATGGAATCCCTGCCTTGTCCCCGGCGTTGTGCGGTGGTGGGGCAGCGGCTGCGCCGCACCGCGTCACCCGGTGCTGCGTCGTCTCACACAGCGGCCCGCGCCTGTCCATGCCGTGACCCCGCCAAACCCACCCTTTTGCGCGGCATCACGGGCAAAAGACGAACCAGAACGGCAGAGCCCACTTGAAAGGGAGCCGTGCACAAGGGCAAAAGGCAGCCATGATGCTTATGCGACGCCATTCGACTCTGCTGACGCTGGCCCTGGCCGCCGTCGTCGCCACCAGTGCTTGCACCACCACCTCGGGCGGCAAACGTCCCGACCCCGTGCAGCCCCCCCCGCCTGACGCCAAGGTCGTCGTCGAGGGGCAAGAGATGTCGTTGGATCAGGCGGCGGAGAAGCGGTACCGCGAAGGCGTCAGCGCCCGTGATGAAGGCCGCCTGGCCGACGCTCTCGCTGCCTTCAACGAGACACGCGAGGCCTACAAGGGCAACCGTTGGGCTGACCGCGCCACCGTCGGCGCCGCCCAAGTGCACCTCGACGAGAAACGGCCGCAACAAGCTGAAGCCCTCCTCGAGCAGTTCATGTTGGAGCGCCCCGACAGCGAGGCCAAAGAAGACGCCCGCGTGTTGCTCGCCCTGGCCCAGCTGGCCCAAGGCGACGCCAAAAGCGCCAAGCCCACCCTCGACCACATCGTCGACCAGGCCGAATCCCCCGCCGACAAACGCGCCGCCGCCATGAAGCTTGGCGACGAGCTGCTGGCGTCGGGCAACGGCAAAGAAGCCTTCGACGCCTACGCCAAGGCCTACCAAAACTCCGCCAGTGACGACGAGAAACGGCAGTTGGAGCCCATCCTTGTCGGGCTTGTCGACCATGGCCTCAGCTTCACCGATGTGCGTCTGCTGAAAGAAGAAGGCCAGAGCATCCCCCTCCTCGACGAACTCATCACCTGGAAACTCGCCCGCGTGCAGTTGCACCTGCGCGATTACCAGGGCGCCAACGACAACGTCGACGGCTACCTGCAGGCACACCCCAACGGCCAGTTCGCCGACCGTGCCAAGAGTTTGCAGGCGAGCCTGAAGGCCCGCACCACCGTCGAGATGAACACCTTTGGCGTCGTCCTCCCCCTCTCGGGCCGCTACTGGCTGTATGGCAGCCGCGCGTTGACCGCAACGTTGTTGGGCATGGGCCTCGAGCCCGCCCCCGACGTCATCAAGGCCCACGCCAAGGCCGTGAAGAAGGCCGAAGCCGACGGCAAGGGCGGCCCCGACCCCATGGCACCGGTGTTGGTGTTGAAGGGCAAGAAGAAGGGCCAGCCTGAAATTAAAGTCGTCGTCGTCGACTCCGCCGGCAATGTCGAACGCTCGCGCGAGCTCATGCGCAAGCTGGTCGAAGAGCACCACGTCTCGGCCGTCGTCGGCGACATCTTGTTGTCGACGTCGAAGGAAATCGCACTGCTCGGCGAGGAGTACCAAGTGCCAGTGGTGTCGCTCAGCCGCAAACAAGGGTTGCCGCAGTTGGGGCCTTGGGTGTTCCGCATTCACTTCACCCCCGAAAAACAGGCCCGGGCGTTGGCCCAGCTGGCGCTCGGCAAACTCGGCCACAAACGGTTCGCACTGCTGTACCCCGAACACGAGACGGGCATCGAGATGATGAACGTGTTCTGGGACGAGGTCGACAACGCCAAAGCCGAAGTCACCGCCATCGAGAGCTACGCCCACGACCAGACCACGTTCACCATGGAGGCCCGCGCCCTCGTCGGACGCAAAGACTTGCGCAGCCGCTACGAGTTCAACGTCTGCAAGAACAGGGCAGAAGAAATCCAAGACCCCTACCGCAAACGCAAAGCCATCGGCGCCTGCGACCAAGAGGCCACCCCCATCGTTGACTTTGACGCTTTGCTCATCCCCGACAGCTTCAAGCCGGTGTCGTTCGCCGTGCCCGCCCTCGAAGCCGAAGACATTCTGTTGAGCACCGACGCTCGCATCACCGCCGCCTTGAAAAAGACGGTGAAAGGCGGCCGCGTCAAACGCGTGCGTCTCCTCGGCGGCAGCGCCTGGAACAAGCCTGAACTCGCCAAGCGCCTGAAGCGCAAAATCGACGGCGCGATGATCGTCGACGGCTACAACCCCCGCTCGGGCGAGACCCATGTCTTGAAGTTCAACAAGGCCTTCCGCGACGCCCACCGCAGTGCGCCTGAGTTGCTCGACGCCCAAGCCCACGACGCAGGACGTCTGCTCTCGGCCATCGTGCGCGGCGAAGGCACCAAAGCCCCCACCACCCGTGGGGAGTTGCGCTCGTCCATCGCCGGCGCCCGCGACTTCCCGGGCGCCACCGGCTTGTTGCGCTTCGACGAAGACGGCGACTCCGCCACCCCGCCCCACATCTTCACCTTCGAGAAAGGTGAACTCGAGCTCGTCGAGGAGAAGGGCGAAAGCTAGTGCAGGGCCCGCGCGCTTCGCGGCGCCGGGGCCCTGCCTTCAACGACCATGGGGCATTGCCATGCAATGCCCGACGACCATTTGCGCTGCAAATGGTCGATGACGACTGCCAAGCGCCACAGCCCGTGGCGTCTTGCTCTGCTGAATGGCATTTGACTGCAAATGGTCGACGATGCCTGTTTCTCATCCTCACCGACGTCGTCTCGTCGTCGTCAAACGGTGGTTTTGGGATGCGCTCTAGTCTCGAAAGCTCGCTTCGCGAGTCGAGTTGCGACGAATGCGAGCATTCGTCGTCGAGCGCGTTCTTTTAGGTTGAGATGCGCTCTTGTCCGTTGTGGCCAGCCGATGACGCCAGCGGACCCTCCGGGGTCCGCTTTTTCGTGGTTCTCGAGGACGACGCTGTCTCAGAAACGAACGCGACGACGTTGCGTCGCACAAACGGCGGCCTTCCCTCTCTGCAAATGCCACCCGATGTGCAAACGAATTCAGCCATGCCTGCTGCCGCCGGTTCTCCTAACGTCGCTGCCGACGACCCCAGCCGTCTCCTCGACCGGTTGCGCGTGCGCTCGTTGCGGGTGCTGGGATGGTTGTTGTTCGCCGCGTGTGTCGCGTACTCCCCGCGACTGCTGAACGTCTTTGACGACGGCACCACTTGGTACCAACAGCTTTGGGCCGTCGCTCTGTTGGCGGGGCTGGTCATCGGCGGGCTCAGCGTGTGGGTCACCCGTCGGACGACGCTGCGCTTCGAGCGGGTGCCCCTGTTGGGGGTGTTCACGTCGGCGTGGTTGGTGATGGGCGGTGGTGCCTCGATGCTGCGCGTCGGCCCCGTCATCAGCGTCGGCGTCACCTTCTTGGTGGGGGTGTCGTTTGCCACAGCGTTCGCAGGCAAACGTGCTGGAGCTTTGGTGTCGCTCCTGCCGCCGACCTGGATGGTGTTCGCCGTCGTCACCGACGTCGGCCATCACCCGCCGCTGTTCTGGCTGCGCATGGCCATGGTCAGCTTGCTCGGGTCGGCGGTGTTGGTGCTCGTTCTCGACCACCTCATCACGTCGCTGCACAACGCCTTGCAACAGACCCAATCGGCGTTGGAGCAGGAGCGCGCCGCCCGTCAACAATGGCAAGAGGCCCAAGTCGAACTGGAGCGCAGTCGACGACACACCGTCATCAGCAACTTGGCCGGAGGCGTGGCCCACGACGTCAACAACGCGTTGATGGTGGTGATGGGCGCTGCAGCCATCTTGCGCGACTGCCACACCCCCACCCAAGCGCAAGCCGACCTCATCGAAGACATCATGCAGGCCAGCCGCACCACCGCCAACACCGTCAAAGGCTTGTTGCACGTGGCCGGCCGTCGAGAAGGCGTGCAGGCGTGCGCCCACGTTGCCACCCTGCTGCCAGCGCTTTGTCGCAACGCGCGCCACGTCTTGCCAGAAGACCTTCAGCTCGTCGAAGAAGGCAACGTCGACGACGACGTGTATGTCGATCTCTCGCCCGACGAACTGGAGCAAGTGCTCCTCAACTTGGTGTGCAATGCCCGCGACGCCATGGTCGAGGCCGGCACGCACGGCGTCATCACGGTGTCGGCGTCGGCCGACGTCGGCCAATGCAACATCCGCGTCTCAGACGACGGCCCGGGGATTGCGTCGGACATCCGCGAGCACATCTTCGAGCCGTACTTCACCACCAAGGCCCAAGGCAAAGGCACTGGGCTCGGCTTGGCCACCTCACGCGGACTGCTCGGCAGCATCGGCGGCAGCTTGGCGCTCGTCGACGACGACGGGCCAGGCGCGACCTTCTGCCTGACGGTGCCGCGGGCCAAAGGCCCCGTCGAAGACGGCGCATCCGCCTGACGTCACCGGCTCACTTGCACGGCTTCTCGTCGACGTCGATTTCGAACGACCCCGGTCGACGTCGTTTGCTAGCGTGCGCCCATGGCCTGGTACGACTTCTTCGCCCACACCTACGACGCCTCCCTGGAGCCGCTGTATGCCGAGCACCGCGCCCTCGCCGCCGACGCGCTGGAGCTGAAGCCCGGCATGCGCGTCCTCGACGCCCCCTGCGGCACCGGCCAGTCGTTTGCGGCGCTGTCGTCGAGACTGGGGCCAGAGGGGACGCTCATCGGGGCCGACCTCAGCGCTGGGATGCTGCGCAAAGCCGAGAAGCGCCAGGTCGACACGCAGCTCGAGCTGCACAACGTCGACGCGGCCCTCCTCGAGATTGACGCTGTCGACGCGGTGCACGTCTTCTTGGGCATGACCGTCTTTGACGACATGCAGGCGACCTTTGAGCAGTTGTGGCGGCACCTCAAACCCGGCGGACGGTGCATCCTCGTCGACGTTCACGCCGAAACGCTCGGCCTGCAGGGGTGGATGGTCAACAAGATGGCGCAGGCCGACATCCGCCGTCGGTTTTGGGAGCCACTGCAAAAGGTCGGCGACGACTTCAGACGTGAAGACCTCCCGTACAACTGGTCGCACGGGGGGCAGATTCAGCTCGCCGTCGCCACGAAACCCCGCTGACCGCCCCACGCAGATGCCGGGCCACCCCTTGCATCTTCTTGTGCGTGGGGTCACTGTGGGGCGGGAGCCCGCACGCGGGCGCAACCAAGGACTGTGGTCATTCCTGTTTGGCGACTCGAACTCGAATTTCTCACTGGTGTCATGAAAGACACCGAGCCCCACGTCGTGTGCGAGCGCAACCTGCTCACCGACGAGATGCGCATCATCATTGGCCGCTCCGCCGACGCCGACGTCACCATCCCCGACGGCACCGTGTCGCGTCAGCATTGTGCAGTGCAGCTGACCCCCGAAGGCGCCTGCCTGCTCGACCTCGGCTCCTCCGGCGGCACCTACGTCAATGGGCAGCGCATCAGCGAACAGCAGCTGCAGACCGGCGACAAGTTCATCGTCGGCGCCAACACCATGGTGCAGGTGGTGCACTCCGACGTGTCCTAGCTTCGAAAGCTCGCGCCGCGAGTCGAGTTGCGACGAATGCGTTGCATTCGTCGTCGAACGCGTTCTTTGGGTTTGGGGTGTGCTCTAGAAGCCTGAGCCAGGTGTCTTCAAGAAGGCCGCCTCGTCGTCGGTGGACACTCTGCCGAGGATGGCATTGCGATGGGGAAACCGCCCCCACTGTTCGACGATGTCGCGGTGGCGCACGGCGTAGTCGACGTTGCGCAGCACGCGGTCGCGGTTGTCGCCTTCACATGCCTCCGCAAAGGCTTGAAACAGGGCGATGCATCGCTCTTGATGGGCGAGGTTTTCGCTGTGCATGAACGGCATGTAGGCGAAGGTTCGCTGCGCGCCCTTGAGCTCGACATCACGGCCGTCGTCGACGAGGGCGCACGCGGCATCGAGCGCGATGGCGTCGTGAGCGTACATCTGGGCGGTGTCGCGAAACATGTTTCGCGCGAACTGGTCGACGACGATGATGGTGGCCAGTGTGCCGTCGAGCGTATCGCGCCAGCCGTCGAGGTCGCCGCGCACGAGCGCGTCGAAGGTGGCGCCGAACTCGGTGCGCACCTGTTGGTCGAAGGCGTCGTCTTTGCTGAACCATCGCTTCGCGACCTCGGCGGTGGGCTGCCCCTCGTCGTCGAGGGTGCCAAACCAAAAGTCGAGAACGTCTTGGGGGGTGCGCACGTGGGTCATGGAGTCTCCGAAGTCGAGGGGGGAGGTACAGCCGTCGCATCTTCAGGCGCACTTGCCTCGCTGACAACATAGGCAACTGCGCCCATCATGGCAGACGTCAACGCCACCGGCAGCGCGGCATGGGGCCACAGGGGTGCCAAGAACGTCTCCCAGCCGAACGCGAGGTGCACGGCCCACAGCGATGTGCCCACCCCCATCGATGCCAACGCCGATGCTTCTCGACGTGGATGGCGCCACAACCCCAACGCCAGGGGCACCAGCAGCCCCGCCAACGGCAGCGCGTAGGCCGACTCCAGCAGCGCGTAGGCGCTTTCGCCGACATAGGCTGCGACGACGCTGGCGGCGGTGACGCCCAAGACACACCACCGCACCCGGCGCAGCGACGACATCTCGGGCCAAACGCGCACGAGTACGTTCTCAGACAACACAGCCGACGGCGACAAGATGGCGCTGTCGATGGTCGACAACACCGCCGACGTCAGCGCGACGGTGAACACGACGGCCACGGGCGGGCTCAAAAAGCCATGGGCCAGCGCGATGACCAACGCCTTGTGCTCGCCTGGCAGGGCCAGCCGACTGGCGAGCGCCATGACGACGACGAGGGCGCCGAGAGCCAGGTACAGCGCACCGGCCATCAGACACGCCCGTCGCGCCACCGTCGACGACTTCGCCGAGAACACGCGCTGAAAGAGGTCTTGGCCGGGAAGATTGCCAAGCGCGCCGACGGCCAACACGCCGACCCACGCCAGCTGGGCTTGCCCGCCCGTGGGCACCAGCTGCAGCAGCGGCGCAGGCGTTTTGCCTCTGACCACGTCGAGGCCAGCGACGACACTGCCCTCCCCCAGCGATGCCAGCACCGCCGGGACCAACAACAGCAGGCCAACGACGACGAGCGTCATCTGCAAGGCGTCGGTCAACGTCACCGACCACATGCCTCCGACGACGGTGTAGCCGACGCCGACGATGGCCACGAGCAGAATGCCTACGGCGGGAGGCACCGAGAAGTAGGCCTGCAACACCGTCGCCAGCGCCACGAGCTGGGCCGCGATCCACCCAAAGTAGCTCGGCACCATCAGCAAGGCGCTCATCAGCTCTGCACGACGTCCAAAGCGTTGGGCAAAGAAGTCGCCAAGCGTCAGCAGGTTCATGTCGCGCAACGGCTTCGCAAACCACAGCCCGGCCACCACCAGACACAAACCGGCTCCGATGGGGTCGAGTGCGGCCCGCACGACGCCGCCAGCGCGAATCTCGTCCGAGGCCGTGAGCAGTGTCCCCGCGCCAAACCACGTCGCCAACAACGTTGCCGTGGCCCATCCAACACCGAGACGACGGCCGGCCACCAAGAAGTCATCGGCGTCGACGACACGGCGCTGGGCCACCGCTCCCAACACGTAGAGGCCTGCGACATAGAGGAGCAAAACGACGCCGACGGGCACGGCCAGTGCTTGGGGGTCAGACATGGGCACACCTTCGACGCCAGCAGTGCAGCGTCGGGCGAGACCGGTCAACACACCTCGCTGCCGTCGACATCAAAGGGGTGCCCACAAGAAGAAAAGGCCGCCACAGCGGCCCTCTCTCGAACTGGCGCGGGCCAGTTCGTTGTGTGTGGAGGTTAGGCGGGTGCTTGGTCGACGTTGAACCCAGCGCCACCCAGGTCGTCGTCGAGCTGCACGTGCTTCTCCAGCGTCGCGTCCAAGGCATCCGCCACGTCGTCGACGAAGATGAACTCCAACGCCTTGCGTGCCTCTTCGGGAACATCGTCGACGTCGCGCTCGTTCTTCTTCGGCAACACCACCCGCTCGATCCCCGCGCGATGTGCCGCCAACACCTTGGCCTTGATGCCGCCAACGGGGAGCACCCGTCCGCGCAAGGTGATTTCGCCCGTCATCGCCGTGTCGGAGCGCACCCGACGTCCACTCAACAGCGACGACAAAGCGGTGATCAGCGCCACCCCGGCCGAGGGCCCGTCTTTGGGCACGGCGCCCTGCGGCACGTGAATGTGCAGGTCGGCGTGCTCAAGGTCGGCGGCGTCAAACCCGAGTTTGTCATCGTGGGCCTTCACCCACGCCAACGCCGCACGCGCCGATTCGCTCATGACGTCGCCCAACTGTCCGGTGACCTCGACGCGGCCCTTGCCACGGGCCCGGCTCGATTCGATGAACAAGATGTCACCGCCGACCGGAGTCCACGCCAACCCCGTGGCCACGCCCGGCAACGCCGTGCGCTCTTTGACCTCGGGGAAGAACCGGCGCTTGCCCAACGCCTTGGTGACGTCGTCCATCTCCAGGTGCACCGTCGCCAACGTGTCGGGCGCACGCGCCATGTTCAGGAGCTGGGCGCGGGCCAACTTCTCCAAAGCGCGGGTCAGCTGACGGACGCCCGCCTCGCGGGTCCACCCCTCGATGACGTCGCGCAGCAACGCGTCGTCGACGTCGATGTCGCCGTCTTCGAGCCCCACCCGCTGCAGGGCCTTGGGCAGCAGGTGGTCTTTGGCGATGGCCACCTTCTCGTCGGTGACGTAGCCACTGAGCTCGATGATTTCGAGTCGGTCGCGCAACGGCGCGCTCAACTGAGAGAGGTCGTTGGCGGTGCAGATGAACAACACCTGCGACAGGTCGAGCGGCAGTTCCATGTAGTGGTCGGTGAAGGTGGCGTTTTGTTCGGGGTCCAAGACCTCCAACAACGCCGCCTCCGGGTCGCCCGACCACCCACGTCCCATCTTGTCGATTTCGTCGAGGAGAAAGACGGGGTTGTTCACCTCGGCCTTTTTCAAGGCGTGCACGATGCGTCCCGGCCGGGCACCGACGTAGGTGCGGCGGTGGCCGCGCACTTCGGCTTCATCGCGGACGCCGCCGAGCGCGACGCGCACAAACGGACGTCCCAATGCGTCGGCGATGCTCTGCCCCAACGACGTCTTGCCCGTTCCCGGCGGCCCGGCCAAGCACAAGATGGTGACGTCGCCACCGGGCCCCCGTCGTTGTCGAACGGCGAGGTGCTCCAGCACGCGTTCCTTGATGTCGTCGAGGCCGCGGTGGTTGGCATCGAGGGCGTCGGCCACATCGCTGAGGGAGACGTCCCCCTCGTCGGCGGTTTCCGTCCAGGGGAGGTCGGCGATCCACTCCAGGTGGTTGCGCACGACGGCTTGCTCGGCACCTTGGGTGCGTCCCAGTTGGGCCAGCTGTTTGTCGACGACGGTGCGGACTTCGTCTGGCAGGTGTTTTTCCTGCAAGCGTTGCTTCAGGCGGTCTTCGTCGTCGCCGCCATCGCCCAGTTCGTCTTGGATGGCCTTCAGCCGGGTGCGCAACAGGTGCTCCCGCTGGCTCTTGGAGACGTCTTCACGAATGCGCCGTTCGACGTCACGGTTCAGCTCGCGGCGAAGCTCAAACTCGTCGAGGAGATCGAGCAAGCGCCGCAACCGTTGGCCCTTGTCGAGAGTGCCGAGCACCTCGATGGCGACCTCAAAGGGCACGCCCAACGCCGGCGCCAGAGCGTCGGCCATGCGGCCGGCGTCGGTTTCAGCCTGCAGAGGCTGCACCACGCGCAACACATCGGCGTCGCCTTCGTCGGCAATGTCGGCGACGAGGTCACGGGCGGCATCGACGGCAACGGTGGCAGCGTCCTCGTCGACAATGGTCTCATTGACGTCTTCGGCCGTCGCCCACCAGAAGGGTTCGTGGTGCACCAGCTTCGTGAGGCGCTGGCGCTGCAGCCCCTCGACGAGAAGTTGGGCAATGCGACCGCGCGGTTCGACCCCACGCACCACCACGCGGGTGACAATGTCAAACAGATCGGCTTCGCCGGGGTCGTCGGTGCGTCGGTCGCGTTGCGCCGCGATCAGCAGCTCGTCGCCGACGTTGAGTTCACGCAGCAGCATTTTGCTTTTGCGGCGGCCGACGGGAATCGACAGCTGCTGCCCAGGCAGCACCAGGCCACCCCGCAGCGGAAGGAGGGGAAGAGGAGAACGTCCGTCTTGTTGGGGCGCAGACATGGGGGCTCCGTTCACACCCAAAAGGGTGTGTGGGTGTGCGTCGACGACGCGGTGGGCGTGCACAACGGCTTTGGCAGGTGCCTCATGCAGGGTGCATGATGAGCACTGAATGATTTGTAAACTCATTCATTCATCAGACAAGAGTTGTCAGCAATGCGTCCCGTCCGGCATGATGGACAAAGCACGGCCACGGGGCGCAAACGCCCACAGGGCGTGCCTGCTGGAGCTTGGATGACCATGTCGCGCAAAGACGAGATCTACGACGCCGCCAGCAAACTCTTCGCCCACTACGGCGTGAAGAAGACGACCATCGGCGACATCGCCAAAGAAGTCGGCATTGGCACGGGCAGCGTGTACCTCGACTTTCCGTCCAAAGACGCCATCGTCTGCGGCCTCGCCCAGCGCGAGCAGGAGCACTTGGCGGCCGAGTTGCAGCAGGCCCTCCGCGGACGCGGCAACCTCGCCACCCGGGTTCTCCGCTTCTTCGCTCGGCGCAAAGAGCTCTTTCAGGCGTTCTGCACGCGCGGCATGCATGCCCACGAGCTCCTGCGCTGCACCGGCAAAGAAGACAGCCCCTGGCGCGCCTTTCACCAAACGCAGGTGGCGCTGCTCGCCGACGTGGTGGGCGACGTCCACCTCGCCCACGGGCTGCTCATCGCCTTTGAAAGCACCGCCCAGCCCGGCCTCGTCGACGACGAACGCCAACAAGCACTCGAGGCTCTGGTGCGGGCGTCGCTGCGCTCAGCGTGACCCCCGTCGACTCCAGCGGTCACACACCGCCGTGCAGAGGTCGTCGTCGTCGAGGATGGCCGCCAACAAACCGTTCATGGCGCCGACCTCTTCGTCGGTGGGCCTGCGCGTTTTGCGCTGTTGCTGGAGCCCGTCGGGCGTGGTCAATGTCCAGACCCAGCCGGCGCCGTCCATGACCCCGCCGGTGTAAGCAGGCAGAGCGTTCAGCCACTGGACCCACGACGACGCTGTCGTCGCCACATTCAGTTCTGCCGCGTTGAGCGGCGTCTCGTAGACGAGCGCACCTGCGGGTTTCAATCCCTGCATGAACCACTCGTAGTCTGAACAGGCGTCTGGATTCTGCTTGAAGAACGCACGTCGCGACGGACCGAGGCCGACGCGTGCGAGCCCCCGCACCTGCCCGTCGGCGCGCCGGGAGAGCACCACTTCAGCGCCAGGGACAAAGCTCGGCATCACCGACAACGACACTTCCCATTGCGCCGTCTCGTCGACAGGGAGCGGTTGAGGGCTTGCTTCAAACACGGGGTCAACGCGCATCACGCCTCCTTCGACGTCTGGCCGACATCGCGGTCGCGGCAAGCATACTGCGATTCGGGGGTGGGACGTGCTCACGCTTGCCAACGACGCCGCAGCAACGCCCGCACGACGTCGGTGGGCGCCAGCTTCAGTGCCAACTGGAGGTTCGCCTCGGCCTCTTGCAGGCGCCCCGCTCGACGCTGCAAGTCGGCCAACGTCGCCCACCAATGGGTCGCCCCCTGCATCCACGTGGGCGGCTCCACCTCCTGCAGCAGCGCCAACCCTGCCTCGGCGCAATCGGCTTCTGCCGTGGCCAGCGCCCGGCCGAGTCGATGCATCGGCGACGGGGCCAACGTTTCGAGCAGCGCATAGCTGTCGGCGATGCGCCGCCACGCGGTCTGTGCCGTCGACGGGGCCAGGCAGTGTTCGGCAGCGATGGTCGCCTCAAGGTGGTAGCGGCTGACCGCGTCGTCGTCGGTGGCGGCCTTTTGCATCCACTGCAGGCCTGTGCCGATGGCGTCTTGGTCCCACCGTTGCCTGTCTTGTTCTTCAAGCAACAACACCCCACCGGCGTCGGTCAACCGACCCGGCAGGCGCGCCAGGTGAAAATGCATGAGGGCCAGCAGGGCCGCCGTCGTCGACGAACGCCCCAGCGGGTGCGCATACAGCATTGACGTCAGGCGAACGGCTTCGGCGCAGAGGTCGAGACGCACGCCCTTTTTCTCGTCTGGTGACGACGTCAGGTGCCCTTCGGTGAACATCAGGTAGAGCACACGAAGCACCGCAGGGACACGCACCTTGACGTCGACGGCGTTGAAGACTTCGACGACCTCGGGGTGCTCCCGAAGCTTGGCCCGTCCGCGCTGCAGACGTTTGTAGACGTTGTCTTCAGAGAGAAACAGGCCTTGGGCAATCTCGCGAACGCCCAAGCCGCACAGCGTTTTCAACGCCAGGGGCAGCTGTGCTTTTGGCGGGATGACGTCGTCACAACAGACGAACAACATCCGCAACATGTCGTCTTGCATCTCCCCCGCCAACGACGAGGTCGGCGGCGGCACGGCTGTCGCCTTCACCTGCGCGTCGTCGTTGCCCTCCTGCAACAGCCGCCTGCGCGACGTGCGTTGACGCAGGTCGCCCATCAACGCGTTGTACGCCACGCGATGCAACCAGGCCCGCCGGTCGTCGGGCAGCCGCTGTGGCCACGCCTGCACCGCGGCCATCAACGCTGTTTGCACCGCGTCCTCGACGAGGGAGAGGTGATGGACGCCGACGCGCCGGCTGAGCATGGCCGTCAAACGGCCATACTCGTGGCGAAAGAAGTCGGGCTCCAGCCCGCCGGGCGACGTCGTCGACAATGTCTCAGCCGGGGGTGTGGATCTCGATGACCTCGACGCCCGATCCCGGACGCACCAAGCCCGGACACGCCTTGGCCACCTCGACAGCGCCGTCAAAGTCGTCGGCTTCGACGATCATGTACCCGCCCACCAACTCTTTGACCTCGACGTAGGGGCCGTCGGTGGGCTCCTCGGCGGCGATGACTTTGCCATCGCCCAGTTTGCCGCCGGGGTCGACGAGGTTGTCTTTGTATGTCTCCATCCACGCGCCGAACTTGGCGTACATCTCTTGCATTTCGGCAGGCGAGGCTTGCTCGGTCGACGAGGTGGGCAGGCTGCGTTGTACACAGAGGAATTTGGGCATGAGGGTCTCCTTGTTGGGCGTCGAACACCGCGTTCGACACCCTACGACGCATGAGCGCCAGGTGTTTGGACACCCGTGTCGCTTTTTCGGCGTTTTTTCGGCGCAGGCGGCCCCCTGAAACGCTGGTCACCCTGTCCGGGTTGCGTTCACCTGCCCCTTTGTTGGATAGATTGGCGTCTCTCATCACGCAGAATCTGCACCAGAGGTCCGCATGCGCCGTCTATCCTGGGTCTTCGCCACCGCACTTTGCTTGGGCTTCACCACCCCTGCATCTGCCGAAACCGTCACCGTGGGGCCCACAGGCACCTACGCCACCCTGCAACAAGGCGTCGACGCGCTTGCTGCAGCGCTGTCGTCGTCAACGCAGACCCAGTTCATTCTGGTCTCTGGCTCGCTGTCGGGCCCCACGACCATCGACATCCCCGCCGGTGCGAAGCTTTCTGTGACCGGCGGATGGAACGACACCTTCAGCAGCCGCGCCGGCTTCTCGTCGCTGACCGCCTCCACCAACCAGCGCATTCTCGATGTCACCATCGGCGACGGCGGTGCCCTCACCCTGGGCCACCTGAATGTCTTTGGGGCCAACCTGCTCGACGGATACGGCAGCGCCCTGCACCTGGTGTCGCAAGGCGACGTCGTCATTCACGACACCACCTTCCAAAACAACCAGTGCACCAACGTCGGGCCGGTGTACCTCGACTCCACCGGCGCAGGCTCCGTCGAACTCACCAACGTCACCACCCGCAACAACAGCGTCAACAACCTCAACAGCACCACGGCCAACGGCGCGGGTGCCTACATCTACCACCAAGGGTCTGGGCCGTTTGCTGCAGACGGGCTGCTGGTGTTCAACAACACCACCCAAGGGCAGAACTCCAACGGTGGCGGACTCTACTTTTACGCGTCTCACCCCGACACCGTTGTCGACATTCGCAACTCCGAAGTCTTCAACAACACCATGACGGGCTCGTCGCAAGCCGGCGGCGCGGCCTACGTGCGCATCCACCAGGCGGCGTCGGTGTATGTCTCCATGAACGTCTACAACAACACCGCCACGTCGCAGGCATCGCTCACGGGCGGCGCCTCGTACAACTTTGGCGACATCGGCAGCCGCGTCGTCGTCGACGACGGGGAGTACTACGGCAACACCGCCACCGCACACAGCTCGCTCCCACAGCTGCACATCTACTTCTCGGCCACCGGGAATGTCGACGCCGACATCTACAACAACCGCGTCTCCGACGGCTCCGGGCACGGCATCACCCTCGACCAAGCCACCGGCACCTACACAGCCCGCGTCCTGCACAACACCTTTGTCTCCTTGGGCAGCCGGTCCGTCCTCGTGTCTGAGGCCACCGACGTCATCGTGCAAAACAACTTGCGCGCCGACGCTGGGGAGCCGCTCTTCTCCAACGTGGCTGCCGACCAGACCGTCAACGTCGACAACCCCACCATCGACATCAACCTCCTCGACAACGACTTCCGCATGCCCGCGGGCCACCCCCTCATCGACACCGGCGCCTGCTTTCAGAGCGGGCCCGTCGTCGACGTCGACGGCCGCAGCCGCCCTCAAGGATGTGGCTGCGAGCCCGGCGCCTTTGAAGTTCCCAACGCAGAAGGCTGCCCCACGGCAGACGCGGGCAACCCTGGCGACAACGACGCCGGGACCCAGCCCGACGACGCCGGCTCCAACCCCAGCGACGACGACGCCGGGACACAGCCCGACGACGCCGGTTCCCAGCCCGACGACGCCGGTTCCGGCCCTGACGACGCTGGGACCCAGCCCGACGACGCCGGCCCCCAGCCCGACGACGCCGGCCCCCAGCCCGACGACGCCGGCCCCCAGCCCGACGACGCCGGTTCCGGCCCTGACGACGACGCCGGGACCCAGCCCGACGACGCCGGCGCCAACCCTGGTGACGACGACGCCGGCACGGGAGAACCGGTCGATGGCGGCGGTCAAGAACCTGAGCCGTCCGTGTCTCCCGAGCCAGGCCCCGGTGACGACGTCGATGACGCCTGCGCCTGTGCCAAGACGCCGTCGTCGGGTGCCGCGAGCGGATTCGCCATCGTGGTCCTCGTCGCGCTGCTGCGGCGTCGACGTCGCTGACCCCACCTTCAGCACGGCACACGGCACCCACTCGGGTGCCGTTTCGTTTGGGGTCGTGGACCGCCTGCTGCACTCGACGGCGAGACCCCAGACGCGGTATTCGTCCCCGTCGTCGAGACGGTGACGACGAGGAGAACGCACCATGGCCAAAGAGCTCCCCACCCAAGCCCGCGCTGTCGTCATCGGCGGTGGCATCATCGGCACATCCGTCGCCTACCACCTGGCACACATGGGCTGTGAAGTCGTCGTCCTCGAAAAAGAGCGACTGACGGCGGGCACGACCTGGCACTCCGCAGGTCTCATGGTGCGCTTCGGCAGCTTCTCAGAAACGTCGACGGAGTTTCGCAAGTACACCCGCGACCTCTACATGAAGCTCGAGGAGGAGACCGGCCAAAGCACCGGCTTCAGAGACATCGGCTTCATCGAAGTGGCCTCAGACAAAGACCGCCTAGAAGAATACCGCCGGGTCTCCGCCTTCAACCGCCATTGCGGTGTCGACGTGCAGGAGATCACCCCGAACGAGGTCAAAGAGCTCTTCCCCATCGCCAAGGTCGACGACTTGCACGCTGGCTTCTATGTCCCCGGCGACGGCCGCGTCGACCCCGTCGACGTCACCATGGCCCTCGCCAAAGGCGCCAAACAGCAGGGTGCGAAGATCTTCGAAGGCGTCACCGTCACCGGCATCACAAAAAAGGCGTCGTCGACGGGCAAGAAAGAGGTGTCTGGCGTCGTCACCGACCAGGGCACCATCGACGCCGAACTCGTCATCAACTGTGGCGGCGCTTGGGGCCGTGAGCTCGGGCTGATGGCGGGCGTCAATGTCCCGCTGCAGGCGGCCGAGCACTACTACTTGCTCACCGATGCCTTCGACGAAATCTCACGCGACTGGCCCGTCCTCGAAGACCCGGGCTGCCACGGCTACTACCGCGAAGAGGGCGGCGGCATGATGATTGGCCTCTTCGAGCCCGTCTGCGCCCCCTGGCGCGTCGAGGGCATGCCCAAAGAATTCGCCTTCGGCGAGATCCCTCCCGACTGGGATCGCATGGCCCCCTTTCTCGAGCGCGCCATGAGCCGCGTGCCCATCAGCCTCGAAGTCGGCGTGAAAAAGCTGTTTTGTGGCCCCGAGTCGTTCACCCCCGACTTGAGCCCCTGCCTCGGGGAGTCGCCCGAACTGAAGAACTATTTCGTCGCCGCGGGGCTCAACTCCATCGGCATTCTCACCGGCGGTGGGGTCGGCCGCATGATGGCGCATTGGATGCTCCACGGCCGCCCCGACGTCGACGTCACGCAGATGCACGTCGACCGTCTCTTCCCCTACCAAAACAACCCAGAGTACCGCCGCACCCGCACCGTCGAATCCCTCGGCCTCGTCTACCAGTGCCACTACCCCACCCGCTCCATGACGACGGCGCGAGGGGCCAAACGCTCCGCCATTTACGAGCAGCTGAAAACCAAGGGCGCCTTCTTTCGCGACGTCTCCGGATGGGAGGGCGCCGACTGGTTTGCGCCAGACGGCCCGTTCCTCGACGACGGCACGCCCGACGCTGGCCCGCTCACTTGGGGGCGTCCGGCGTGGTTCGATGCTTGGCGCAAAGAACACGAGGCGGTGCGCAACGGCGTCATCTTGATGGACATGTCCTTCATGTCGAAACAGCTGGTGCAGGGCCGTGACGCCGGCAAAGTGCTCAACCGCCTGAGCACCGCCAACGTCGACGCCGACGCAGAGATGGTGACCTACACCCAGTGGCTCAACGAAGGTGGCACCCTCGAAGCCGACCTCACGGTTGCCAAACTCGACGACGAACGGTTCTTCGTGGTGGCCTCCGACTGCGCCCACCGCCACGTCGACAGCTGGCTGAAGAGCCACATCCCTGCCGATGCCCACTGCTTCGCCACCGACGTCACCAGCGGCTATGCGCAAATCAACATCCAAGGCCCCAAGTCGCGCGACTTGCTGCAAACGTTGACCACCGCCGACCTCAGCGACGAGGCTTTTCCGTTTCGCACGGCGCGCGAAGTCGACATCGGCTTCGCCCGCGTGCTGCTGTTGCGCATCACCTACCTCGGCGAGTTGGGGTACGAGCTCTACATCCCCACCGAAGCCACCGGCGACGTGTACGAGCGGCTCGTCGACGCTGGCGAGGCGTTCGGCTTGGTGCACGCCGGCCTCAAAGCCCTCGCCAGTTGCCGCATGGAGAAGGCCTACCGCGACTACGGGCACGACATCGACAACACCGACAGTTTGTTGCAAGTCGGATTGGGCTTCACCGCCGACTACGCCAAAGAAGGCGGCTTCATCGGCAAAGAAGCTCTGCTTGAACAAAAGGCTGCCAACAAGAAGGCGGGGGGCATGTCGTCGAGGCTGCTGCAGATTCTGGTGAAAGACCCAGAGCCACTGATGTTCCATGGCGAGGTCGTGTACCGCGACGGCGTCGAGAAGGGATACATCCGTGCCGCGTCGTATGGGCACACCCTCGGCGGTGCCGTCGGGCTCGCCATGATTCAGCACGACGCTCCATTCAAGAAAGACTGGATTGAGTCGGGCACCTGGGAGGTCGACATCGCCGGCAAGAGGCATCCAGCGGTGGCGTCGCTGCGCCCGCTGTACGACCCGAAGAACGAACGCGTGAAAATGTAGTCCGCGTCGTCGACGACGCGATTCCTCTTCGCCTCGCCACAGATTCCTGTCGGTGACGTCGCGGGTCTGCGTCGAAGCAGGAGGCGAGAGCCGCCTGGATCGGTTGCCATTGGTTTTTATTTAGATAGACTACCTATTATGACCACTGCAGACGCCTTCGACGACCTGCTCACCATTCAGCTGTGGGCCACGCTTGTCGCCTTTGAACGGGCCCTCGCCGACGAGCTGCAGCCCATGGGGCTGTCGGTGGCGGCGTTTCGCCTGGTGGGCGAAGTGATGAAAGCCCCAGAGGGGCTGCGCCAAGGAGAACTTGCCGACCGGCTCGCCATTCGGCCACCCTCGGTGTCGGCTGCGGTGGATCGCCTCGTCGACGCTGGCGTGGTGGAGCGCGTGCCCGACCCCGATGACGCCCGCGCTCGTCGCGTTCGCATTGCGGAGGGCGCGTCGCTGCAGATGGGCGCCGAGGCGTTGATGCGTCTAGAGACCCGCCTGCTCGACGGGCTGGACGTCGACGACATCCACCAGACAAAGAACACGCTGCGGCAGCTTCTGCAGCGCTTGCAGGAGACCTCACCGTGATGGACGCCCTCTTGCAGCAACCTTGCGGCACCTGGGTGCTCTGGGCCTTCAGCATTGTCGGCGCGGGCGTGTGGGCGGGGGTGGCTGTCCTGGGGCTCCTGAAGCTGCGGTCTCTTTGGCGGCAACGTGGTGAACGTGACATCGACGGCGCATTCATCGTCGTCACCGGAGCCGACAGCGGGCTCGGCCAAGCCTCCATGCAAACACTCGTGCGGCGTGGCGCGCGCGTCGTGGCCTGCTGCTACACCGACGACGGTGCGACCGCGGCACTCGACGCTGGCGCCGTCTGGGCGCCCGTCGTCGACTTCACCGACGAAAGCGCCGTCGGCGCGTTGGCCCGTCAGGTAGACGATTTGTGTGGGGGCTCGCTCACGGCCGTGGTGCACAGCGCCGGCATCGCCCTCCCCGGGTTCGTCGACTACCAGCCGTTGTCGTTCTTTCGCCGGGTGATGGAGGTGAACTTCTTCGCTGCGGTGCACCTCACCCAGCGTTGGCTGCCGGCGTTGCGACGAGCGCGGGGCCGCGTGGTGCTGGTCAGCAGCGTCGACGGCCTGGTGAGCCTGCCGGGCAACGCGCCTTACGACGCCTCCAAGTTTGCCGTCGAAGCCTATGCGGATGCCCTGCGCGTCGAACTCGACGACGCCGGTGTCGTCGTCAGCGTCGTCAACCCCGCCACCATGAAGACGCCCTTGGCCATGCAGTTCTTCGAACAGCATCGCGTCGCCTGGGACGAGCAACAAAAGCTCGACCCCGACGGCAGCTGGCAGGTGCACTATCCACGGTCTTGGCTCGACGCCTATGTCGACCTCAACACCGCCCACCTCGAGCGCATTGCCCAAGACCCGCAACACGCAGTCGACGACATCGTTCACGCGGTGTGCGCCAAGCATCCCCGGCCGCGATACCTGAGCGGGACGTTGGCCAAGACGCTGTTCTACGCGCTGTGGGTCGGGCCCGAGTCGTTCGCTCACGCCTTCAAGAAGGCCTCCATTCAACCGCCCTCGCCGTCGACGACGTCAGGGGGGTCTGTGTGAGCCCGCCCCGCCCCTTGAAGTGGCTGGCAGCGGGCGCCGTCGCGGGCGCTCTGCTCGTCGTCCTCGTCGTCGTCGCTTTGATGGTCGTGATGGCGCCGGCCTCGACGCCCGCGGCCAATGGCCTTCACACCACCGGCGTCCTGCACGTCAACATCAACGTCACCGACTTCGCACGGTCGAAGGCGTTTTACGAGCGCTTGGGGTTCACCCACCTCATGGACGTGAACAAGACGGCAGACGGCGCCGTCGCCGCGGCCGTCGGCACCGACCGCTACGTTGTCAAGGGTGCGTTGATGGCGCACCGCGACGGCACCGTCATCGATCTCCTCGAATGGCAGGCGCCACGTGATGAGCGGCCACCGTACGACACGCTGTTTCGCCCGGGGCTGGCGCGCTTGGCGCTGACGACCACCCACCTCGACGACGACGTCAAGCGACTCAAAGAGGCCGGTGTGGTGTTCATCTCTGAAGCGCCGGGCGTCGTCGCCGATGGCCTGGGCGGACACACCCGCTTCATCTGCTTCAAAGACCCCGACGGCACCGTGCTGGAGCTCGTCGAGATGGGCCCCCTCATGGGCGTTGTGCAACGCGCCGCCCAACAACAAAAAGCAAACTCATCCGCTCATGGCGGTCTCTCTCAGTCGTCGGCGAAGGCCACCACCACAACGCCGTCTGCCAGCGACGTCAACGACGAATAGGCCGCGGTCGTCGTGATGGAGGCGAGGTCGACGTCATCACGCGGCGTCAACAGCACCGTCGCGTCGATGCCGTGGTTCGCATACGGAAAGCGGTTGGTGCCGTCTTCAGCTTGAAAGCGAGGCCGGGCGACGGCCACGCCAGCGAATGCCACATCGAAGCCCTCTGCTGCGAAAGCAGAGACAGCCGCTCGCAATGCCGCAGCGGTGCGCTCGCGTGCTTGAACGGCAAATGCGTCGTCGACACCGTCGACGTCGAGGTGCACGACGACGGCAGGCGTGCTCGTCGACGGTGGCAACATCAAGGCTTGCTCGCAGCCGACGACGCACGTCTCAAACACAAAGCTGTAGGCCGCGAATGTGGCGCTGCCCTTTTTCGCGCCCAGCGTCTGAAAACCAGGATGGCTGACCATCGACACAAACGCCCCCGCCGACGCATACAGCGGCAGCGCAAGACGCCTCGCCGGCTGCAGCAACGCTCCTTCGTGGCGCAAGACGACGCCGTTGGCCTCCGAGACGAACAACACCTTGGTGTCGACCGCAGACAGGTAACGCAGCACGCCTCGGTTGTAGGCGTCGACGTCATCGCGCTGTGCCGCGTCGGCTGGAGGGCTGCTGAAGTTCACCGCCACCAACGGTCGCTGCAGCGTGGCGCATGCCACGCCGTCAAACCCGTCGACGTGCACGCTCGCGCTCGACGACGCCATGCCCAATGCCGACGACGACGACACGCGTCCGTCGTGGCAGGCATCGGTGCGCTCGACGTGGGCGCAGCCGGCTGTGAGGAGGCCGACGACGACGCCCCCCCACGCCATGCCGACGCGCGTCACGGCGCCACGAACAAGCAACGTGTCGACGGCAGCATCAAGTCGGTTTGCACGTACAACAGGTAGGTCTCGCCCGACACCAGCGCCGGAGGTGCGCCGTCGTCGACGGGCCACACCTGCCGTGTTCCGCTCGGCACCGTGCCGTACACCACTTCACCCGTCTTCATGGGGGCAGCAGGGGGGACGGTGTCGACGCGCCACAATGTGCCCTCAGGAAGGTCGCGGTTGGGGGGCACGCCTGGGTTCACGCTCCCCTCGTCGAGAACGTAGAGAAAGCGAACCCGGCCGCCCGTCCAGCGCAGCGCGCCGTCGGCGTCGATGCCTTGCCCTTCTTCGCAGGCGGCGGGCACGAAATTGTCTTGGTCGTCGAAGGGGGCGGGAATGCGGCCGATGTTGTCGAAGTCAGACGCGACCTTGCCGCGGTGCTCCAGCTCGGCTTCGAAGAAGGCCTTCATGCGGGCTTCGTCTGTCGAGGGGATGCCTGCGCTGAGACGGGTGAAGCCGTTGTTCTCGCCCTCGGCGAAGGAGCCCAACAGCGACGAGTCGATGACGCCGGCGCCAAAGGCAATGCCGAAATCGGTGAACGTGTTGACCCAGTTGCCCTCCACCGACGTGTCCCAGATGGACGCGCCATCCGGCGACTCCGCCCCGTGACAACACACGCAGGCACAGGCGTTGGCTTGGTCGCGCACCCACTCCACCTCGGCGGCGTAGACGGGGTCGTCCATGCGGGGGTCGGGTTCATTGCTCAACGGATTGGGCCGCACGGAGTAGTACGGCTGTTGCGTTCGCACGTCGTCACAGTTGCCGTAGTCTTCGTAGTTGCGGCCTTCTTCGGTGCACGCGCCGATGAGCGTCAACGTGCACACCTGCCCGCCTTCGCTCTGGCCAGGTTCGCCGTCGATGGGCTCGACACACGTCTCGTACGGCGGGACGGCGTAATTGTCAGCGTCGTAGATGTCGTCGAGGTCGACCTCGCCCCCGCAGGTCACGCCCGCTTGCCAGTCGCCGCCGCCGAACACCTCACAGCCGTTTTGCGTGACGTTGCAGCGTTCGGCGTCTTGCCCCGGCACCACCACGCGCACCACGCGGTCGTCATCGCGGGTGAGCACGCAGGCACCGAGCTGTTCGTCGACTGCAAAGGGGCAGGCGCCGTCGTCGACAGTGGCCTCGTTGGTGGCGCATTCTTCGTCGGCCAAGGCCGACGTCCAGCCTTCTCCGCGCAGCTCTTTGCACTGCTCAGCTTCACTCATGGCATCGATGTAGACACAGTGGCCGAAGATGGTTCCGGGGACATCCGTAGGCTCCGCGCCGTCGTCACAGGCCGAACCGCAGAGCGCGAACGACGCGATCAACGTCCATGTCAAAGACTTCGAAATGGGCATGTCGACTCCTCTTGGTTCGACAGGCTAACAATCTCGGCGGCGGTGTCTGCGGGTGCCCTTTTTCAGCAGCCGTCCTCCACCATTTCGCCACAATTGAGGCCGTTCACCTGTGGTGCATGCCAGGGGACGGCGTGTGCGTCGCGCCCGTCCTTGCGCTCCAGACGTCGGCGCTGACGACCTCTTGGCGGTAGGTGGCGTGGCATTGCGTACACGCCTGCAAGGTCGTCGAGGTGGCCTGCAGCACCGCCTTCGCGTCCTGCTGCTTCGCCGCCACGCCGATGGCATCTGCACGACGGTGAAAGTCGAGCGCCAGGTCGGTGAACCCGTCGGCCCCGGCGCCCATGTGCTCACAGGTCTGCTGCATCTGCGCCGACGATGCGATGCGCTTTGCCGCCTGCGCGACACCTTGCCAGTCGTCGACCGCGAGCGCCGCCGTGACCTCTTGAATGACGACGAGGTGGTCCATCATGTTCTGCTTCTGATGCCACGCCATCATTGGCTGCAGCGGAACCGGCTTGCGGGTGTCGAGTGCGGCCAAGTCGTCTGCTGCGGTCGACGACGCTGCTTTCTGCTCGGGGGCCGACGCATGGTCCGGAGAACCGTGTGGCCCAGAAGCATGGGGCGCAGAGGGCGTGCAAGACGCCAGCGCCAGCGCAATCCAAAGGGTGTGGGTCTTCATGGTGCCTCCAGCCGCAATGCTACGGATGCACACCCAAATTGCCTGCGGCGAATGGTCGCAGGCCTGACGACCTCAAACGTCAGCTGCGGCGCGCCGCTTTGAAAAGAACGCGTTGAACTTGTTGCCGTCGAGGTCGCGAAAATAGCCGGCGTACACGTCGCCACTGCCACGAGGGCCGGGCTTGCCTTCGCAAACACCGCCCAAGGCCAGCGCTTTGTGATGAACGCGATCGACGACGTCAGGGCCGCCGACTTGCAGCGCCACCATCATGCCATTGCCGACCGATGCTGCCTCGCCGTCGTAGGGGCGGGTGACCATCAAGCTCGGCGACGTCGTGGTCTCGCCATAAATCGCCATGTGGTCGTCGGCGTAGAAGCAATTGGCGCCCACCTCGACGAGCAACGCGTCGTAAAAGGCTTTGGCTGCGCCCAGGTCGTTGGTGCCGACGGTGATGTATCCGAACATGGGTGGTCCTCCTCGCGCCCTCTCACGTTGTCGCCGTCCACGTGAGGCAGGTGCCGCCGTACGATGGGGGTGTAGCGTCTGGAGGTCGGTGGTGGTGCGTTTTTCTTGGCTCGTCGTGGCGGGGTCCCTCTTGGCGGCGGCAGGGTGCCAGACGCCCAAGGCCATCCCACTGGCGTCGCCACCTCCCGCACGGTGGCCGACGACGACGTGGGCGACCGCGACGCCCGAGTCACAAGGCATGCAGTCTCAGCCCTTGGTCGACATGCTCGACCACATCGAAGACGTCCGCCAGGCGGCCCTCGACGACGGCCAACGCATCGCCGTCGACTCCATCACCGTCGTGCGCCACGGTGTCGTCGTCGCCGACCTCTATCCCAACCGCATGTTTGCGCCCGGGCAGCCGCACATCATCCATTCTTGCACCAAGAGCGTCATGGCCGCCCTCGTTGGCATCGCCATCGACCAAGGGCACATCGCCGACGTCGACACCCCGCTGCTCGATTTCTTTCCCGACGTCGAGGTCGCCCACGTCGACGACCGCAAACGTGCCTTGACCTTGCGGCATGTCCTGCAGATGCAAACCGGGCTCGACAGCCGCGACTCCTACCTGTTCAAGTGGGAGGGCTTGTTTGCCATGCAGGCCACCGACGACTGGGTGCAACACGCCCTCAGCTTGCCCATGGACGCCGAGCCAGGCACCCGCTTCGACTACAGCAACATCGCGTCGTTCTTGTTGTCGGCCGTTGTCGCTCGCGCCACGGGGCAAGACACCTTCACCTTTGCGCAGCAGCACCTGTTTGCGCCCCTCGGCATCACCGACGTGCGGTGGGAGGCGAGCCCCAAAGGCGTGTACATGGGATGGGCCCGCATGTGGCTGCAACCCCGCGACATGGCCAAGTTCGGTTTGCTCATGCTGCAGCAAGGGCAATGGGAGGGGCAGCAAGTCGTCTCGGCCAGCTGGGTGCGCGATACCCTCACCTCGCAGGGCGACCCATCCGCCTACCGTGCGTTTGTCGACGACGAGGGAAACGTGAACCACCAGCTGAGCACAGGCTATTGGCTGTACGCGAATCTCGCCCGCCCATTTTCAGACGGCTATGGATACCAATGGTGGCTCGACGACGACGGCCTCGCCACCGCACTTGGCCACCAGGGGCAGTACATCACGTTGGTGCCCGAGCACGACCTTGTCGTCGTCGTCACGGGCAAGCTCATTGGCGACGGCGCGTTGCTTCCGCCGCGGCTGGTGAACGACTTCATCGTGCCCGCCGTGGTCGCCGACGGCCCCATCGACGACGACAAAGCCGCCCAGAGCCGGTTGCTTGCATCCCATGTTCCACCTTCGGCGACGACGAAGGCGACGCCCCCGTCGACCTCCCCAACGGCCGCCGCCGTCTCGGGCGTGCGGTTCGCATTGCGCACCAACCCTTGGCGCCGAGAAGCACTCCAGCTGACCTTCGTCGACGACGCCGACACGGCGACGCTGGTGCTTACGGAGCGCGATGGCCCCGTCGCCATGCACGTCGGTCTCGATGGCCGCCATCGCCGCAGCCGCGTTGGTGACGACGTCATCGCCGCCCGCGGACGTTGGACGTCCGACAACGTCTTCGTCGTCGAACACGAGACCATCGGGTACTCCATCCTTGCGCGCTACACGCTGACCTTCACGAAGGTCGATGGTGCACTCGCCGTCGACGTCGAGGAGTTCGGCGTCACCGGCTTGCACACCTATCGGGGCGATGCCTGCCCCTCAGGTGAGCGATAGAACCCGCGGCCGTCGACGACGTGATGACGTCGGTGATGTCGCTCATCAGGCATCGTCGACCATTTGCAGTCAAACGCCATTCAGCAGAGCAAGACGCCACGGGCTGTGTCGCTTGGCAGTCGTCATCGACCATTTGCAGCGCAAATGGTCGCCGGGCATTGCATGGCAATGCCCCAT